>Ga0209780_1000772_pt1 | contig 18827 bp, 17 predicted proteins | sample WorMetexBAHAMAS2_FD_187384 | JGI IMG/M metagenome (GOLD analysis project Ga0209780, IMG submission 187384) | Marine gutless worms symbiont microbial communities from Max Planck institute for Marine Microbiology, Germany - Inanidrilus exumae... | ecosystem: Host-associated > Annelida > Digestive...
GGGTGTACACAGATTCACATCACAATGGTCATAACAAAATGATTTTTGCTGTTTCCTACGTGTGATAAATAACTAGACCCTTACACTTAAGTGTTAAACTGATGATCAGTTTTTGTTATTAATCTTAAATAGAACTTAAAACTTATTGTGGACTAGACTGCTGTCTGTGATAATAATGACAATAAACTTGAATGAACATATAATAATGCTCACAATGACATCACCATCACATCACTGAACCTATTTGCATTTTTATTCGTATTTGGCTGAATAATAGTGGCCGAATAGTAATTTCAACCTATTTGTTACAGCCCTAATGTTAAGCAACTCACGGTGTGTGACAGATCAATTACTATAATTATTCGGTACAATCTATGCTTGGAGACATGGCTATGGTCACAAAAACTATTCTGATGTGTAAAACTAATGGCTGCCAGTGGCAGTAACAGATCTCGTCAAACTGAGTCTTACTCTAAACAGGATTCTGTGTTCAGGGACGACATCTTGTCCATGTAACGCAGTGGCCAACAGTCGACCGGCAGTTTTGTCACCGTCGTCCAGATCGTCTGATAATCTGACGTCCTCATTGACTTTTGGAGACACGTCAGCACTTGTAGATGTGTCAGTCACATTCGTCTGTAGTAAAATCAGTTAGCTGTTCTTCACCAATGTAATACACGTGCAGTCAAATTCATGATATGGACATCTCAGGATAACCCTGGTAATACAATACCAAGTTCACTCAATACCATCACAAAAATTATTCACTCACTCAGCTAGTTTCCACCATTCGTTCATGCCAGTCTCATTACCAGTCGTTAATTCAACATATACGTTAACTTCCCCGACTACGTAAATAACCTTGGCATTGTTATTGAAACAGCATGACTGCAATCAGCACATCTGTTGCAGAAGCAGCACCACCAGCAGCAGCAGCAATTTACTACTAACCACTGCATTTTTCTCATCTAAATGCACATTTCTCAACTTTTAAAACTACTTCTACGTTATCTCATGATGCCTCTTGGTCAGCATCCTTCATCTGAGGTTCAGCATCCTTTATCTGTTCTCAAATTATGGCCACAGCATCAACATATTTCATACTTGGCGAGCAGTGACATCCTCTATTCCCATCTTTGGTATGAATTTCACAAGCGACAGCTTATTGTTCAACATCACATATTCATCTAAAACCAAAAATCGCACGCATGTACCAGCTCTCTCGTAGTATTGATATCCGACTCTGAAACTCTTCCTGACAGTGCAGGCTCTGCATGTGATGCTGGTGATGACTCTGTTGCCACTGGAGACTCGATCACCATCGGAGTCACCTGAACATGTACCTCTGTCCCACCATTGTAAGCCACTGGACTCTGAGGAATTCCAGTGTCCACAGCTGGAGTAATCACCCTGGGAGACAGTGATGGAGATGCATCTTTTCCTAAAGCAAACAAAAGGATGTTCATTTTACTAACCTGCAGCTGCAGTTTCTAACCATTAATTAAATATATAATTCACTTTACTGTCACAAGAAAGACTTTTCTGCCTGTCAGTTACAGTTTTGGGCTGTGACATGCAAATTATATGCAGCAGTAAATAATGAACAGATAAATTCCAAGTAAGAATTTTAAAAACTCCACAAAAATTTTGACAAATGACTAATTAACTGAGTTAAGGTTTTACATCCAACCCAACAAAATGGGTCATTTCAAAGACTTTCTTCCCAGCCAATCTCTTGGCTTAGTACTGAAAAACAAAAACAAACACAACAAAAGCAAACACACAAAATAAAATACAACATAAAATTAACACAAATAACTAAAGACAGGTTTGGTCGCCTGCTACGACCTCTTGCCTGGAAACGGAACGGGTCTATTCTGGAAGAAGTAGATAGATAAGTCAGGAAGTAAACGAGTAAAGTAATAAAGAAAGCATAAGGAAAGAAGAAAGTAAGGAAGAAAGTTAAGTAAACACACAAACAATTCATATAGCGCCAAAATCAACACATGAATCACTGTGCATTACCACCATGGAGCCCGTACTGGGCTTTTGGTGAATGACATTTTCAAAACTAATAATAATATCAACTTCAGTCTGTACTCTGTAAATTTCCAGAGCATTTAGTAACAGCTCTAAATTCTGGAACATACAAAAGAAATAAAGTTCAACACCGCTGCATTAGAAACACAAAAAGACAAGATCACAAAAAGATTTCCTCTATTACCAGGTACATGAGAGATGTCTGGCTCGAGCTGCTCATGCTGCTCCAGTCCAGAGATATCAGCAGCTGGACTGTTTGGCTGCGAGTTGTTTAGGTGTGCCGACTCTCGGTTAGCATTGCTGTCTGTGTACCGTGCACTCCTGCAAAGTAAACACTAATCTTAACTCCATATAACCTCCATTAAACTATGTAGTTAGTTCACTTGTAGCTGATCATCTCTGATATGTTAAGTGACGTTAAACATCAGTAACCAGTAGTTAGTTCACAGTTGCATTCATAAGACAGAATTTAGCAACTTGAAGAAATTTCATGGCCTTCAATTAAAAATTTCTAGACTCTAGATCACTGTTAAATGTTGTAGCTGATACAAAACATCATTGCTATAACACATGCTATGACAGCTTTACCTCCAATATATTGTGATAATTTTTTCTGTTAAACTTGGACAATCATAACGAAGTTCACACCATGATATCTAGTATTCACACTATGATACCTAGTATTAATTAAACTACTTACGCCGAACGTATTCTGCACTACTTACACCGACGACAGACTAGTGGTGGCAACCCAGTTAACCTAGGTACCCGGGGTGTTTTTTGAACCAAGTAACCTAGTTTTACTTAACCCAGTTTTTAGTTCCGTTTACCCAGTTTTACTTTTACCTAGAACTTAAAAGACAAAAAAACGAGTAATAACCTAGGTAAAAACTGGGTTTTAAAAGTTGGTTATACTACAGTATTTTTATCTATTTTGTGGAATTTTTCATACATTGGACAATGGATAGGACGGGTGACGTTTTTGACTACTAAACATGAAGTTCCAGTTGCTCATTCTGAATGAGTATGCAACACGCTATGCCATCGCTCGCCAATCGGCATTACCTTGGTCTTGTCGACGTTGATCAACAGGCTGTATTTACAGCAGACTCGGTCTAGGCAATCCACCGACTCCTGTAGTTCTGCCTCCGAAGTGGCCAACAGGATGATGACAATGTCATCAGCACAGCGAAGGTTTGTGACTACTCGACCTCCAATTTGCAATCCACCTTGAAATCTATCGAGGTCTCATCATCACCATCTCTGCTAGGATGTTGAACAAGTATAATACAGAGAAAGAACACAACCTTGTCGGACTCCTTTCTTAACATGAAACCATCCTGACAGTGTTCCCGCTACTTTGACCTTAGCGAGCTGTTTCCTGTACAGTTTGGCCAGCAAGTCAATCAAGTGCAGATGATATCACATGTCCATCATAGTCCACCAGAGCTTGCACAGCTGTATATAGTATATACACTTGTATGCTGTACAGTAAACATTTTCAAACATGACAAAACCTAGTAATTTGTCAATTTGTCACTGATAGATTTATTCAGTTTAACCTAGTTTTAACCTCAGTTATTACCCAGTTTTACTCAGTTTTTTGAAAACTGAGTTACTCAGTTTTACTTAACCTAGTTATTTTTTGAGTGGAAATGAGTACTTTTACTTAACCTACTTTTTAAAAAAATGGGTTGCCACCACTACGACAGACATAATATTTGATCAGCAATCATGCAATCACAACACAGAACTGAATTTCAAACAGATAAACTCAGTCCTTAACTCTTTTTCAAGACTTACATGCAATTTCAAGATTCACATGCAACTTGGAAGGCTGAATGTCAGGACTTTTTCCAGTATCTCTTTAACAGTCCTTTCCGGACTACTGCTCCAGAGTGGAATGCATCTTCTTCCAGCAGAGAAACTTTGCAGATAACTGGAGCAGTTGCTTAAAGGCCGGATGCCCTTCCCGTCAGCCAACTATCATCCAAGTCTAAATGGAACTCAACCATGTGGGAAAATCCCCCAAATGACTCATCCTGTCCTGATCCAGCAACTGAAGAATAACTTGCAAAAATGAAATGCAGACTGTCCAATGCTTACACTCAACGAACAGTGACCAGCGGCGTGACAACAGGCTAGATGGCACGGGGTTCACACAGTTTTACCTGCCACCCACACATTTAACACATCTGGATCAGCTTACTACTCATCTATCGACCTCGAAAGGATGAAAGGCTGAGTTGGCCTAGTTGGCTGACTTTATAGCGGATGGTTTACCCACATAAGTTGGTACAGGTCGAGCATGGGACAGGGAAAGTTCGCCAGTCAGAGACCAGCATTCTACCACTGTGCCTACACTAAACTACACAGCAAAATCCATAAATAATTCTTGTCAAGTCAATGTAATAAATGACGTTGTTGCAAGTATGGCATAAACTCACGGTGCATTGAATCCAGCAGCTACAGAGTCCCGAGCACTGCTGCCACCGACAGCATCAGTCTCCACACACAATCTACTAGTTGCCTCAGCCGCATTGTCTTTCACCTACCACATATGATTCAACAAATGCCATCACAGCCAACCCATATTATCTAAAACCTTCATGAAGAATAACGTGCTGCTACAGTAATCCAAATAGTTTTATGGTGTCAGCTGGCATCAGTAGTTTTACTGACACTGTCAGTGACAAGTGTCATAAAATAAGTGGTAAGTCAAAACTCAGAAAGTGTCAACATGTCAACAAAGTAAATACTGACGGAGTTATACTAATAAAAATGTAATCACATCAAAACAAAAAAGATGACACAACACATCTGTCTGATATAACCTTTGGGAGCTCAGCTCACTACAGATCTTTTGGATCAGTCTTTCTAGCCATAATAAACCAAAGACTAGCCACAATGAACCACAGACATATGCATTATTATTAACACAGCATAGCTATGTATCTATTGTATTATGGGTGAAATGGCCAACTGTTAACTTTTTTGGCACTAATGTCAACAAAAGTTCACTGCAGAGGCCGGGTGCAGACGTTGTCTAAAGTCGACACATGAGGGCAGGGTGCGGAGCCATCAAATACCTGTTGAAAATAGTCAACAAGCCAATAGGACTGACTTACTGTTATTCCATTCACGAAATGGCAGCACTGGACAAAAAGTAACAAAAATTTACTATGCGTCAAAAGAGTTGAAGAAATTTTTAAATAGGGGTATATACAGTAAGATCTGAATCAATCATGCAGCTAGGCGGCAGGGTGATAGGCATGTCGTAACACAGCTGAAAAGCAACACTCTGCATGACTTGTACGACAATAAAAATGACAGCAGTTGTTGTAACATGGACACATTACTCTTACAACAGTGAGAACTAATGCTAATCACTGTGGCACAGCTAAAACCATAATATAACTAAGTGGCATATGACTTGCTTACGGCTTACTTAACTAGTGCCCCAAGGTCAACAATGACGTCTCTGTGCTCAAGCAATCTGCTTTTCCAACAGTGGTTCTCCATCTTGTCATGACCCAGGAATGTCAAGTAGCTTCATTATTCCTATGTTCATAGGTGCAGAGTCTACGCATATACTATCAGTCCATTTCCTCACTGGTCTTCTTCTAGGCATACACACTGGTAGAATTCTGTTGTTATCCAGCACAGAAAAAAAACATTCTTCTTCTTTAACCTGTCCATCTCCACGTAGAGGTGCCAATGATGTGTCAAATTCTTCTGGTCTATGAATCATAAGCAGCCTCTTTCACATCACCTTTGTTGTAAATCCACAGTCTATCCATCGTTTTCTCTGTTCTCAGAAGGCAATGAGGTTAAACAAAATGATTACTTGGCCCCAGTAGGTGGGCAAAGTATAGCGATCAGTGTGTCTGCATATCTGTTTGTCTGTCCGTTCGTGCATCTCAAAACCATATTCTCAAATTTCATGATATTTTCTGTACATGTTATCTGTGGCTCGGTCCTCCTCTGATGATGCTACAATACATTATGTACTCACTCTTTTGTGGATGATATCATGTTTATGTTTCATGTAATGGGGCCAATAGGCCCAAATCTAGCAATGCATTGTTTCATAAAGTTCATCAGGTGGCAGCAGCAGGGCAACGTTTGATGTCTATTACTGCCTTAGCCTTGTTTACAAATGCTTTTCGTTTACAATTATAGTCAGCAGTACGTAACAGCAACATATATTCACCTTTGCAGATTCATGTTGAAATAATGCCTCAATGTCGCAGAGCATGTTGACAAGTGTCGCAGTAAATGGTACTCGGCTGTAGAGTACACAACACATTCAATGCATGCCTCTTCTCCGTAAACATTAAAGAAATAATAAAAACATATTCGACACAGTTTTCTCTAAAGAATTACAAGAACATGCAGACCTCTTCACGTTCACAATTTCAGACAGCTGTTGATAACAGCAATTAAATACATAGTAATTTACTACAAATCAACACAAAGTAAGATGAAATGACTAAAAAAATTAATAATTTTGACTTTCCAAAAATTACATCAACAAAACCTGTTTAGTGGCCCTTTTATCCACAACAACCAAGGCGAGTCAGTACCAGAATAAACAATCATTCACTCTCTCCATCTTTGTGGTCATTATTCAGTATTTTAAATTAATTAGTTAACTTTCTGAAGCAATGATTAGTTAACCGTTAAAAGGACATTTAAAATATTGGTATTTTAAATTTAATCACTAAAATTTTTGATAACTAAAATATTCGATAAATTTAACCACATCATCAATCACTGACTTGATCTCGTAAGAACAAAGACAAAAACAAGAGCACAGCAAGTGCAAAGATAGTCGACTGTAAAAAAAGCAAATAACATTTTGAATCAAATCACACAGCCATGTTTCATCAAGCTTCATTTATATTTTATTCACATTCACGTTCTTTAATGTTAATATTAATGAAGTACATATTTGGATATTTGGATTCTGGATGCAGGCTGTGCCACTGAAATTCATTCTACGGTGGATCCAGACCCTAATCAAATGCACAGTAGCTATTCTATGTAGTGACCCTCACACCAAAAACCATCTAGTTCTTTTAGACACTTAGCCATAAAACAACATTATTCCAAGCACACATATGCACATATGACCTAAGACAAGAAAAACATGGTTATCAGTCAGCTAAAACAGAGATAGGATAGAATTCATAGATCTATGATTGATATAAGACATAGTTACTGACATCAAATTAAAAATAATTACAGAAATGCACTAAAGGCTGTCGCTATAAAAACCACTTAACATACTTAATTAAAACAGCCTGTCACGTGCTACCTGATCCCACTGTACAGCCATACAGTTCAACTCCATGCTAATACTATGCAAAGTCATAGCAAATTACGTAATTAAATATCAGCAGGTAAGCTATCTGAAAACAACACTATGTCAGTGGTTTAACTGTTTGAAAGTCCCCATTAAATAACTGTACGGTTGGTAATGATTAATAAGCCTTTAAACTGTGGCTGATGAGTCTTGAGCAAATATGATGCGACGGTTAGATTGCATGTTTACACATGAAAAATGCTTGATGGATGACCTCTGGTACAACGCTGGCAACATTTGATGCAATTCTGAGTTGATATCTTCATAAATGTGTTTTGTTTCAGTCAGCTCCTCCAATGCCTAAGACACCAGTTACACTACAGTGCATGCAAACAATGCAAATGACAACAATATCTATGATGTGAAATATAGACAAGGCTCGAGTGACACATCATTCACTTCATCTAATGAAGCTGGCTGCAAGTTCAACGCACGTAACTTCTGCCATGAGCCGATATCCAGCCATTAACCCACATTCTCTCTGTCTCAGCAGTGCTGTGCAGTACTGCTATTCAACCAAAATGCACACGCATGCAATCACACAAACTCGGACTTTTGCCATAACGTACACGGAAAGAGTGTCATTGCTTAGTGACCTATAAATGTTCACCAATCAGGCTAAAATTTGGTAGACATATTAATAGGCAGACATCGAACACAATTTGGGTTGTAAAGGAATAGTTCCTTAGAGTTCATGTTTATGGACCAACCTAATTATTATTATTATAATAAAATCGTACACGAAGTATATACAATGTAAGAAATAGAAAAGAAAAAACCTAGAATTAACACAAAGCGTTACACATACTCTGAATTAGTAAAGCATAGCCAATCAAAGTAGTTTTACACCTAACTGTACTAAATATATAAGACACATTTATTACTCTTTATAAAACATACACACAACATATAATGCAGACCAGCTACATCTGCATACAGTGCATAGCCAACCAAAGAAATTACCTCACAACATTACGCAGAAAGACACAGAAGAATAAATGGAATCCAACATTAACATACACGACTCAGCTTCATTTCATCCTGTTTCTTTGCAGTCTGCAGTGACTCATACTCATGCCGTGCTCGATCGTAGTCCGTCAACTTGCGATTTCGTTTAGCAATTCTTGCCTAGTAAATAATAAACAAAATAATCAACTGGTTTGCAAAAACGTTTGTTTGTCAACCATGTTTCTCATGGAGTAGGCTTTGCTATTTTTAACAACAGAATAAAACACTGTGCTGTGCAACTGACAACTTCAACATTTAAATGCTCTGTAAGTTTAATACATATAAAAAGTCATGTAAGAAAACTTGGGTGCTTCTAGCTACTTGCTGAGCTGAACTGAAAAACTGAAATAAAGATATCTGCTCTTAAAACAAGGTGTTGCCCTAACGGGATGTAACCGTACTGACCCGTCGTGTAGTGTCGGCCGCCCGACCACCCATGTGCCTTGCCTCGGCGGCAGCCGACTGCCCACACGCCCGGCCCGCCTGCTGGCAGCATTACAGACGACAGACACCAATGACCATTACTAGTCGGGCCCCCTACACTATGTGTAAGCAGGCCAGTAATAAAACTGTTTAGAATTTTATTGCTGGATTAGCAGCAAAGCACCAGTTGTCAATAGCCTACTTATTTAACAAAAGAAAACACAATTAAATCGAACACACTGGGTAACTAATAATGTGAACATATCTACTAACCTTAACTTCTGGAAAGTTGCTGGCATATGATGCAATGTGATCATTCAGATGCTCATTAACTTTGGCCTGGTAGTCATCCCAAAGGCTTGACAATTGCTGTAGACAACACACACACACACGCTTCACTTACAATAATTTGATTCTGCCATCTCGCTGTCTTCACTTGAACAGCCACTGCATTATGCAGACAAATTAACAGACAAACGCACTGCATCAGCAGTATATGGCTGAGTCGATGTAAGTCTTACTTCACATATCACCTGCGACCTACTACTATTACTATTACGACTACTACTATGAGGTTTTAACTGGTCTTCTCTTCAGAAGTTGCTGCTTGTTGGCCAGGCCCCAAAATCAGAACCTTTAGCATAATTTAGCAGGCTTAATAGTTCCATCCCAGTGTTCTTCCTGTCACCCAACCATCAGCGTCAAAAATCAAATCAAAGTCGTAGTCACTTCAACTAAATACTCCAACAGTGTGCAAAGTGTGGACTAAAATCCACAATAAGGCCTCAGAGCCTGTACATGAAATTGAAGCAGTGACGCAGAGCAAATACAAATTAAATTAGAAAGACTTCACTTGAGCCTGCACAGACCATTTTAGTAAACATTTTCTTTCCTCTAGTCCTAAACTTATGACCTTAACCTCTCAACTTGACCTAGGTAGTGTCAAGGTGTACCAGCAAGCCAAATATCTAGGTCAAATTTTTGAGTCATTTAGTTCAAGTTACAGTATAGACACACACACAAAGCAGATGGACTGCTCTTCCTGGACCACGAAATGGGTCAGCAATAAAGATATCATTTTCAGCTAGCAATGCTGTTACACTGACAAAAATGCATTCAACTCATTAGATTACCAAAACTTTGTGTTGATAATACGTTACCAATAGCTCACAAACAGATGACACACAATGCAACATAACATAACATATCCGTATTTCACAACTGTCAAAACGCAATTGCAAGACATAGTAACATGCAGGCATAAAATACTGTCAGTAAACTTGATAAAATAACATATGGATAATAAAGTTACAGTCTGTTAAATGTGACAAGTGATTCGTGCAGTCATCTAACGTGTGCACGTGGTCTAAGGCAGTAATTATGTGAGGTATGAGCGACGGGCGGCAGGAGGCGATGCAGAACATCGTCTGGGTTATGTAAAACTTTATTAAATAAATTTTGATCGGCTTGGGTGCATAGGCCGTCAAAACTGGGTAGTTCGGTGACAACAGAAATCATGTGATGGACAACGGTTAGCGTCACCTCACCGGTCACAAATTAATAACTATCGAAGTATAACATCAGAGAATCACACAGTCACACGAAAACTAATACCTCAACAGCTGCAGTAAGCTCTGTGTAGCCAACCCACTCCGGCTCATATGCTTCTTTCGCTGTGCGATACATGCTCTGACTAGCCAGTGACATCTCTGCAATACATTACAAAACCCTTCATGAAATACGGCATACTAGTTAGAAGACCACGTCCATTATGTAGGTAAATAAGAATAACAACAAAAACGGCTATTTTATATGGCCATTATACAGGAGAACCTGTGGTAGTTGGCACCTCCAGATGACTGATTGATTGAGTTAAGATTTTATGTCCCACCCAACACAAAATAGGTCATAAGAGGCAACCAAATCTGGCTTTAGTTTTTTGTGTTTATTCTGTGTTGTGGTATATTTTCATCATGATGCATGTTTGCGTTTGTTGCGTTAGAATAAGCAATTCAGTACTAAGCCAACAGACTGGATTGAAAGAACGTCTCCAAACTCACCTATGTTTTGTCTGGTGTGATGTACAAGTAGCTCAGCTGTAGCTGACAAACCCGCATCACGACAAACAGCAAAATTTTAAAACAGTCATGTGACCATAACCATGCCCCTTTTGTTGGTGATGTCACTCTGTCGTTAGAATCAATATAGCCTACTCATGTACAAAATTTGGGGACTTTAAGAGGTTCAGCCATTCCAGTGATATGATTGGAGCCCCCAAAATTTTGTAATGGGTCACATGACCTGACCACGCCCCTATCAGGTACAGTTTGTCGTCCGTAGGCTGTGACTTGCACATTCAACCTTTACATCAAATTTGTACTTTTTTGTAGTCTTTGCGATCAACAATTACGAAGATGCATAAGACAGTGCAAAATGTAGAAATTGAGGTGGTTTAACGTGCTTAGGGGTCACCCAAGGTCATAGGCAAGATAACCATTCGATAGAGCGCATAAGACTTCCTATTCAAATTTAACAAAAACTCTGAGGCTATCTCGTACCTTTTTTGAGATATTATCGCTTATTTTCCAAAACATTAAAGAGGTCACATGACAGTAACCACGCCCCTTTCAGGGACAGTCGCCCGTAGACTGGGACTTGCTATGTTCAACCCACATATTAATTATTAAGTATGAAATGTCTACGATTATCTGCAATGAAGAAATGAAGGGCAACGCCAAATGTAAACATTCTCGTTTGAGCCACCTTTTGGGGGACTTAGGGGTAAAGCACAGGGTTTGTCTATGGCTCGATGGAAAGTGTGTTGTCGACTTCCTATTAGTGCTAATTAAATTTTTCTCACTAGCTCTCATGGCTGTGGCACTATTAAGCGAAATCTGTCGAAATCAGCGTTTTCTGAAGGGTGGGTCACTTTGAGTGCAAATTTTTGGTGGATGGGGACGTCGCCCGCAATCCATTTATGGACAGTTAGATAGAGGAATGATGTACGAAAAATGTTGCAGCTACAACTTTGCCGCTGTAAGTTTTCACACAAAGAAACTTTATAGCAGACTTTTTTGACAGAATTTGAAATTAACTGGAAAAAATAGCAAAATCGCAATTTGTGCCACCCTTTGGGGGAGTTAGGAGTAACGTACACGGTTCAACTATGGCTCGTTGGAAAGCGCGTGGTCGACTTCCTATTAGTGCTAATTGAACTTTTTTCGCCAGCTCTTACAATTGAGGCGCTATGAGCTAATATCTGTCGAAATTGTGCTGTTTGGGGAAAGGGGGGTCGTCCACCAACGAATTTTGGCGTCAAAAAAACTAGACTCCCTAGGCTATCACGTGGTGTTGTTTGCGTGATCCTACGTTTAGCCGTTTTGATAGAATACCGGCGTGTGACACAGAGACGGACAGACACACGGACACACGCTGATGGCTATTACCCACGCACCGCACCGGTAAAACCTGGACTCAATCAATCAATGTCACAAGTGTGACCACCAAAGATGATGACAACACTACGAGCTGGACTTCATTTACAGTAATTCATGGTCATCAGTGTTACTACAGCACAAAGAATGCTGCTCCAATCACTCAACGTTCCACTATCCCTAACATCTGTTTTCGTGCTATACAGTTTGACTGTCAATGACATAATGTACCTATGGTCATCAATAAATGTGACATGCTGTATATAACAGAAAGATTAATAATGCCCTCTGAATGCAGGATTTTCTTGGAGGCTTCACATAGCTATGAACTCCCTTAATTCCTTCTAATTACTATTCAAATAACAAATCACCTTTCACACAGGCCTGGTAATGCTTCACTTCTTTCTGTAGCTTCAACAAAACTGCCTGAAACAGAGACATTTACAAATATTGTTTACATCATATAAGTGTGCAAATGAGTAACATGAAGGACACCAGCCTGCAAAACCTTGTGCCAAATTATCTCCAAGGGTTCTCTTCCAGAACAACTGCAGAAAGATAAACAGAACACAGAGGCCGGTTCATCTGGCAAACGTAGGTGGTGTGAATCAAGAAATAAATGATCGCACGGCTGATAACATAACACTTCAGTCTTACGTACCACAGTGGTCAGTCAGTATACACACAGCTAAAGCATGGTTAAACCACCCACGGTGATCAAAGCACGTGCTGTAGACTGAAGGTTTGTGAGAGAGACAGTTATTAACACACATCAGCTAAGTCGCGTCTATCAAAGCCAGTGCTTTGCCACTGTGTCAAGTTGCTACCATCATCAGCAGTCTGTATGATCCGTTACTGAATGATGACCAATGACAGCAGTTTGACACTGCTGCGCAGAATATACCAGAATCAAATAGCGGTGTAAGGTGCTTGAGCAGTGAAAAATATTCTAACTAGAAGATGCTTTGATGCCCCTTCGGCACTTTGATGGACTGCTGTGACCTTGACCTTTGACCTCCAGAATCTATTTAGGTCATCTGTAGGGGCTAGTAAATATTCCCTGTAAGTTTCATCAAGACTGCTCAAGCCATTCATGAGACATCATGGTACCAAGATCTGTCCAGATGAACGGACGAATAAAAGGATGAATAGACGTACGCGGCAGTCGGACAGCCCGAAAACATAATGCCTTCACGGACATTGTTGGGTGGCAATGGCACAAAAAGCATTTTGACACAAATATGATACTGTTTAACGCGATGGTAGTTTGGAAATCTACCACACAGCAGTACAAAGTACAGTGAGAAATAACACCTGTTGTTCATTAAATGCAGCCACACTTCGCACAAAGTCATCATCTGTCGTTCGGTCTGCTTTCCCAAGATTTTGCAAAACCTATACAACAGTGGATACGATGAAATGTCATGAATATACCATATGACACAATATGACAATAATGCGAACAAGTTTTTAAAAATTAATGTGTTAAAACTGGGAAAGGAAGCTAGAGGTCTGCATAAAATGTGCAGCCAGCTTAGGGACCGAGCCATCTTAGGCTTGAATAAATCTATCCAAATGGGCTGGGTACAGGCCAAGATGTCATCGGATCAAGAGTGTTGCCAACTTGCCATAGTGACATCGTGCAGCTAGCAATAACATCCTATTGCACATCATCATCTGTCTCTGTGATTCTGTAGTTAGTGAGACTGCAAGCTGTCACTAGAAGTGAAGTTCACTACGTAATTTTACTGGATATTTTTGTGGAGTAGGAAGGTTATGGGGAAGAGGGACACATTCCTCCCCTTGGTTCTCAAACACGCTGGGATACAATTTACAAAGGGCCACAATGGGCCAGGCCAACAAAGAGAGAACTCATTTTGCCAGGCCAGGCTAAAATGTCATTGGGCCAGGCCTGGTTGATTGATTGATTGAGTTAAGGTTTTATGTCCCACCCAACACAAAATAGGTCATTTCGGAGACGTTCTTCCCAGCCAATCTCTTGGTTTAGTACTGCAAAACGGAAACAAACACAACAATTGCAAACATGCATATATAACAAAAATATACTACAACATAAAATAAACACAAAAAACTAGTCAGGTTTGGTCGGCTCCTACGACCTCTGGCCTGGATATGAAGCGGGTCTATTCTGGAAGGAGTAGGTAGATAAGTCAGGAAGTATAGTAAACAAGTAAGGAAGTAAGTAAGAAAGAAAGAAAGCAAAAGGAAAAAAAGAAAGTAAAGAAGGAAGAAAGAGAGGAAGGAAGTTAAATAAACACACTAACAAACAATTTATATAGCGCTGAAATCAACACATGAATCACGGCGCATTACTGCCCTGGAGCCCGTATAGGGCAGGGCCACGCCGGAAATGTCAGTCCATGCAGACATTTCATTAAAGCCTACACTTCTGCACAATAGCTGGGATACTCATCAGTGGTGTGCACAATAATCTTAAAAAGCATCTTTACGTTACAAGATAAAGAAAGTATCTTTAACCCTTTGAATGCAATGCATTAAGAACTCACCCTTACTGCAGCCTATTCAGGAGAGATGTGGTTGTATGACAACAGAGCACTTCACTTATATTGGCAATGGTTATTTACTATTATCAGTATTATACTATTAGTTATTAGCTCTGTAATGCAACTAACATTGGCTAGCCATCATAAAATTAACATATAATGAGGGATGTTAAACGAAGTTTGAATATTTGAAGCTTCGGTTTTCAACTCACAACTTGACTCGAGCGAATTTCACCTACTCGAAACTCGATTTACGTAACTTGAGCCAGGGTGACAGCCAGGGCATAAGTTTTATAACAAGGTCATATGACCTGGCACGCCCTGATGTAGTGCCGCCACTGGTTGGCGGCCTGTCGGTGGTATCATTTAATCTTTACACAGCTGAGATTATGTCAATTGGACTGCCGATTACTCAGTAGGTGTAGCTTCACGAAGCTCAGGAGCTGCCATGCTGGTCTGCACATCCGTGTGGGAGTCAACATCAAACAGTTGTACAAGAATACAGTAGCTTTACTAAAACCATTAAAGTCCATTATCCTGTGTGGCTGGACAGAAGGACGCGATGATAAGAGGCCTGCATGGGGGTATACATTCTCCCCTGCCACCACACAGTTCCAAATTCGGTATAACAACACTATACTTATCGTCTTCCAACAGAAACATTACGCGTGGTAGCTACACAAGACTGTTGATTGGCTACTATGTCATGCTTCAATGAACAGCAGTGAGCATTTGCCATGATCCCTAAAAATAGCATGCCTCAGAGGATAGAATATTTAGCATGAAGCACATGCAGGGAAGGATGTGCAGCCTTGCTGGTTTGGGGAACATAAGTCTAACATCCTTTCTACTGAAAGGGTTAGAAAAATTCGTTGACAGATACCCTAGGAGTGGTCCTCTAGTCTCTGTTCCTATACATCCTCGACAACACGCCTTCCAAGCTTTATCCGCTAAACACATAAATATACTCGGTTCCCAAACCTCAGTTATGAGGAATTGGCAAGGTGAATTGGCATGCTCTTTTGCAGCTTGCAAAAGCCTCTCAGCAATTCTAACACGTTAGGGGATGCGGGGTTGTGCATTGGGCCCACTAGAGGCCTCAGCATAGATGGTAAAATCTCCCCACGAAGAAGAAAGAAAAAAGAAGAAAGCGACTGCAATGTAAAGGAAATATTACATTACACATTTGATTTTATTCTGGCACTTTTGTGAGCAAAATCAGCAATCTGTAGGCGAACTGTCCAGGTAGAAGGCGAAATGTCTAGTGGGCGAACTGTCCAGTAGGCGAAATGAAATGACCAAACAGTAGGTAAACTGTCCAATAGGCAAAGTGTCAGTAGGCAGTGTCCATAATTCGAATGAACAGCATCGTTATCCCTATGCACTGTGCAGTGATCCACACAAGAAGGCTGAACAACAGTGCAGCAATATACACTTGTGTTTTGTGTCATGTCACTTTGAGCTTTTACTTTGTTGGAAACCACTATGAAGAAATCGGACATACAGAAGTCCATGAAAGAAAACAACAACAACAGCAGCAGCAGCAGTGATGTCGCGTGCTCTCGCTGCGTCCACAGCACGGCAATTACACAATATGACGTTTGGCCGGGCCGTGTTTCAGGCTTGGCTGGGCCGGTATTTAGGCTGTTGGGCCGGGCTGGGCGGCTTTTAGGCCAGTCACATCACTGAATCATCACCACTGTACTGTGTGTTGCAATCTCGCAAACTTTTCCGTTGGTTATTGCAGTGTACGTCGTGACTGTCCCCATATTTAGTCCAATGGCTTGCTTTGAAGTGGCCAGTCGCCGTAGTCGGTATAACCGCTGCCCACAGACGTTCATTTACGACTTCACTTGCCACGCCCACCAGCCGTTGTTTTCAAGAGACTGCATTGTTATAGCTTTGGACGTAGTCAGTAAAACGACAGCATCCCTTACAATACACACGTACTAGGAAAAAAAGAAACTACCTTCTCCTTCGTGCGAAAAACTGTCTTTTGAATAACCTTGCCAAAATTCCTTCCGTCCGCCATTTTACAACGGGAAGCACTACCAGAGAACACCCGGTACTAGCTGCAAGACAAAACAGTGACAAACCAAAAAGGTGACAGCCAAACGGTGTTTGTCTGGTCAAGTCGTACTCGTAGTCGTACCCAGGTCAACTCGTACCCTGGCATGCAAGTCAACTCGTTTCATTGCTTCTTCGTACTTTGTGCCTTTAAATTTAGCTAGCATCTTAATCTTAAAGAATTTTTGCAATTTTTCAATCAGCTGTTTTTTTTTCTCTTTTTGTAATGCGGTGACCAAGCTACAGTGCAATGTGCAATGTAGCAATAGGCTAATTCCACATAATATTATATGGCCTTACTAGTGATTTAAATATCTTTACCATGACATCAGTTTCAATACGTAGTAGACCGCGCGACGCGCCGTGTCAACTGCTGCACAACTGTACGAAAAAAATCCATTTGAAAAGCATTGCAATAGGTGATTGACTTCGAAAGTCAGTGAAGGTCATCGGAATTGCCGCTATTGGTATTCGAAGGGTCATAATCACTTTCTATATCAGTGGTCTATTGCTCTTGTTTTCAATAGTTAGCAGATGAAAACATACGTACATGTAGCCTTACCGTAATGCAGTTATCGCTAGGCCCATGCTGTACAGTATGCACTGAGCATACAGCTATGTATAGAACTAGACGGGTTGGAGTGTATCTGGAGACACACTGCAATATAGGCTCGAAGAGAGCGTTTACCACCAGCGTACTCGACAGGTGACACAACTGCTTACTTAGGCCTATTTACTGATGCACAAGAAGCTGTTTATAATATAAACTATATAAACTTTATATAGTTCCTAAATTTGACGATATACACCTAGTATCATGTGGCTACGACTGAGTGATGCCAGTGTTATCTGCCATGTTACTTACTTTCAGTTTTCGATTCAGTCTGATTTTCTTCAATATATCGCTCAGTAGGCCGCACCAGAGCCATATCTATGGCTCTGGGCCACACCAGCACTACCTACTACCCTATTGGACAATGTCGAACAACGGACGCGTTGCCGATAATTTGGGTAAGCCCCTTTCTGGTGCGCTCGTTCAGCCCATGGAAAGACTTTGAAGTGATCATTCTAACGGTAAAAATGGAAACTATACATCCCGTAGGAGGAGAATTTGGCAGTAAGTTTTCGGCATTTATAATCATTGCGGAGTTATGAGGGCCTGAAGTCGCAGGACCCGGAAATTTTGTAAGCAATTTTTGCGGTTTTTGGGGAAACGATGCCTCTCAAACTCAAACTGTCGCTACTGCGCGGATCGCGCCCAAAATCTGCCAGGGCCAGCCCCCACATTGGCTCACATTGTTCCAGATTTCATCCAAATCGGTTCATTTTCGGCGGAATTATTGCCGAACGCGTAAAGACCGTTTTGCCCCGTAGAGTATTTACAATATAGCCTATAACGATCTTTCGTTCGGCCAATTAACGCCGTCTAAGCGTGACTAATGATACTTGGTGTCGTCGTCAGTAGCAACGACAACGCAGATGGAAGAACGTTTGCCAGCGTAAGGGAGTCGGCAGCCTGCGCGCGGCCAAAGCAGTCAGCGGTGCCAGCTAACTCTCCCAGGCAAGACCCGGCCACCGTAGAGAAACAGCAGACTGCGTTCGAGTCCGCAAAACGGCGCATTAAGCTGACGAAATGTACAGTCGTATTGACAGATCAGATCTTAAGTGTTGATTGAATAGGTCTATCGCATATTGGACAGTCAACGATTGCCTGCATTTTGTCGACGTTAGAATGCTAATTCCCGGGAAATCGTCTGTATACTGCTTAACAGTGACACTTTTGTTTGCTTACACAGGTACATATATTTATTACGTGGAATACGTGCACGTGATAGGCCTATGTGTATGTGATTCATAAACCCAGCCAGCATAGGAAAATTGACCCAACGTTGGCCCAATGTCGTCAAACAAGGTTGGCTGAACAACGTTTTGGTTATTGGGCCAATGTTGGCCCAATAACAT
>Ga0209780_1000773_pt1 | contig 18825 bp, 23 predicted proteins | sample WorMetexBAHAMAS2_FD_187384 | JGI IMG/M metagenome (GOLD analysis project Ga0209780, IMG submission 187384) | Marine gutless worms symbiont microbial communities from Max Planck institute for Marine Microbiology, Germany - Inanidrilus exumae... | ecosystem: Host-associated > Annelida > Digestive...
GGAAAAAACCACCCATTTTGGCTTTACCCAAGTCCCACACCAAGACAAAGTCCACCGCGTCGCCCAAGTCTTTGACTCCGTTGCCACCAATTATGACATAATGAATGACCTCATGTCTTTAGGCATACATCGCCTCTGGAAACGCTTTACCATCGAATTATCCGGCGTACAGCGTGGGCAACGAATACTTGACTTAGCCGGAGGCACAGGCGACTTAGCGGCCAAATTTGCCACCCTTGTTGGCGCTCAAGGTCAAGTTATCTTGGCAGATATTAATGCAGCCATGTTGCAAGTCGGGCGTGAACGTCTACTTGATCGAGGCGTATTAGTAGACTATGCCCAAGTCAATGCAGAAACTTTACCCTTTGCCAACAACACTTTTGATATAATTACCATAGCTTTTGGACTGCGAAATGTGACTGATAAAGAAGCCGCCCTCGCCTCAATGTTACGAGTATTAAAACCGGGTGGGCGGCTCTTAATATTGGAATTTTCAGAATTAAAAGTCCGCCCCTTAAAGCCTTTATATGATCTTTATTCATTCAAAGTGTTACCCTTATTGGGTAAAATAATTGTCAAAGATGCTGACAGTTATCGCTATCTAGCGGAATCCATTCGTATGCACCCTAATCAGGAAACTTTACTAGAAATGATGCAAACGGTGGGCTTTGATCGCTGTGACTATCATAATTTAAGTGGCGGGATTGTTGCCGTACATAGGGGATTTAAATTGTGATAACCTCAAACACCACAGAGCCTTTACATTTATACTTAGCACTGGCTACAAGCACTTTTGTCTGTCATTCCGAACGGACGTGAGGAATCGCGGGAGAAATCTGGAAATGGCCATAGATTCCTCACGTCCGTTCGGAATGACAAAAAAAACATATACCATCAGGAGTGCAAGGCGCACCTTGCAAAAAAATTCATTTTGAATCAATTAATTGCTACCACATTAGAAACGCTGCTCAGTCAAGCACTGCGCTGGAATCCGTCCAGTTCACAAACTTTACAAAAATTGTCCGGCAAAATCATTCGCATTGAAACCAGCGGTATTGAACTCACCTTATTTCCTGATAATCAAGGCATTATCGTACTCAGTCACTATGACGGCGACGTTGATGTCTGCATCAGCGGAGCCCCTTTTACCCTGTTACGCCTGTTGTTGCAAGACGAGGCATCAAATAATCCCGACGTGACTATCAAAGGGAAAATGAGCCTTGCCCAACACCTGTTTCAATTATTGAAAGAATTGGACATTGATTGGGAAGAACAACTGGCACAACGCTTAGGGGATATCCCCGCGCACAAATTAGGCACACTGTTTCGACAGTGCCAAAACTATACTCGTGTACGCCTTGACAGTCTACAACACAATATAAGCGAATACTTGCAAGAAGAAACTCGTCATCTGCCCACCCCCACTGAAATGGAGACTTTTTTAAATGCGGTAGACACCTTGCGTGATGATCTTGAACGTTTAGAGCAAAGGGTGCGACGACTTACATGAAAATTATCCGCCAAATCATTCGTCTACTTACCATTTACCGTATCATTGTGCGCTATGGGCTTGATGAATTACTACTTTCCACTAAAATTTTTCGCCCATTACGCCTGTTTGCCTATTTAGCCCCTGGTTACTGGTTACGCCCCAAGCACCTCACACGAGGGAAGCGGATTCGTTTAGCCTTAGAAGAATTAGGGCCTATTTTTGTAAAATTTGGTCAAATTCTCTCCACTCGCCGCGACTTATTGCCCGATGACATCGCCTTAGAATTGGCAAAATTACAAGACAAAGTCGCGCCGTTTAGTGGCGAGGAAGCTCGCAAAATTCTAGAACGGGCTTACGCCCGCCCCCTGGATGAAGTTTTTGCACATTTTGACAGCACCCCCACAGCAGCCGCTTCCATTGCCCAAGTACATGCCGCTCAATTGCATAATGGGCGCTCTGTCATAGTAAAAGTACTACGTCCAGGCATTCAAACTCGTATTCATAGAGATATTGAATTACTTTACCTATTCGCCGATTTAGCGACTCGTTATTGGACTGAAGGACACCGCCTACGCCCGCGAGAAGTAGTCGCCGAATTTGAGAAAAATCTTCAAGATGAACTCGATCTCATACGCGAAGCCGCTAATGCTGCCCAACTCCGGCGCAATTTTAAGAATTCTGATTTACTCTATGTACCAGAAGTGGAATGGGATTACACGCTATCCAATGTGATGGTGATGGAACGCATCAGCGGCATACCCGTCAGCGAGATAGCCACTTTAAAAAAACAGGGAGTTAATTTTAAACATCTTGCTGAAATTGGAGTAGAAATTTTTTTCACCCAAGTTTTCAGGGATAACTTTTTTCATGCTGATATGCACCCCGGCAATATTTTTGTTAATCCCCGCAACCCTCATCGTCCCTCTTATATTGCAGTAGATTTTGGCATCATGGGTACCCTGAGCACCGAAGATCAACATTATTTGGCTGCCAATTTTCTCGCCTTTTTTCGCCGTGATTATCATCGGGTAGCTGAATTACATGTCCATTCAGAATGGGTGCCGGCTCAGACACGGGTAGAAGAATTTGAGGGTGCCATCCGCAGTGTCTGCGAACCTTTTTTTGATAAACCATTGAAAGATATATCTTTTGGTATGGTCTTATTGCGCCTGTTTCAAACAGCACGACGTTTTAATATGGAAGTACAACCGCAATTGGTGTTGCTACAAAAAACTTTGCTTAATATTGAAGGCTTGGGGCGAGAATTGTATCCCGAACTCGACTTATGGCAAACCGCCAAACCTTTTTTAGAGCGTTGGATGGATGAACGGGTAGGCGTGCGAGCCTTTTTCAAAGGAATTCGTACTAATTTACCGTTATGGGCAGAAAATTTACCTGAAATCCCAATGCTGGTACATGAAACCCTAGTCCAACGTCAGGCACAATCTGTGCATATTAAACGACTGGATCATCAATTGACTCGCTTAACAAGGGAAATGCAGCAATGGCATAAACGTCTCATGCTGATATTGGTTGGTAGCGCATTCTTCATCAGTTCTAGCCTATTTATTTCTTTGAACGTTGAAACATTTTTTAATTTGAATACGCTATTGTTAGGGATTATATTAGGAGGAGTGGGAAGTATTATGTTGTTATTCGCATGGCACCATTCAAAATGAAACGTTTTTCAGGAGCATTTTTCCAATGATAAAATTCCAACGACTTTTCAATCCTATCTTGTTGATGGGATTCATGACCACGACTACGATTGCCGGTGACGCTTACAAGGCAAAAGCAGTACCGCTTAATCAACCTTGGGGCATTGCCGTCGACGGTGGCGGTGTCCTATATTTTGCAGATTCCAGCAATCATCGCATCCACAAAATAGATAGCAATGGCATTCTCACCACCATTGCTGGAGATGGCACACAAGGCTATCATGGCGATGGTGGTGCCGCAGTTGCGGCTCAACTTAACCAGCCAAAGGGGATCGCATTAGACAGTAGTGGCAACCTTTATATTGCCGACTCTCAAAACCATGTCATTCGTAAAATAGATAGCCAAGGCATTATTACCACGATTGCCGGTAATAATACAGCCGGCTATAGCGGCGACGGTGGAAGCGCCACTGCCGCCAAACTTAATTACCCCGTCGATGTCAAAATAGATAAACTTGGCAATATCTATATCGCTGATGCGAATAACCATGTTATTCGCAAAATAGACAGCAAGGGCATTATCACGACGATTGCTGGAGATGGTACGCAGGGAAGTATTTAAGTGTCCAAAATTTCAAGAATTCATCGGATGTCGTGAAAATAGCATCATAACATATGGTATTTTGTTGTCTGAATCAGAATTTTCAGAATTTGAGAATTTTCAGAATAAAACCTTTTTATATTTTATATTTATTCTGTTAATTCTTAAATTCTGAAACGAAGTAACGAAGTAAAATTCTGATTCAGACCAAAAAATTATGGTTCAGAGCGTAGGGTGGGTAGGAGCGAAGCGGAAATCCACCATTTCCAAGTCAATGTCATCGTCTTTTTAATTGGTGGCATGATTGTGGTGGGCTTCACTACCCACCCTACCTAACTGCGCTTGAAACAATATAATTTCAAATTCAGTTGCTTGCGTTAGTTGCTGCGGCAAATAAAGTGGGAGATAAATTTGTAAACGGGCGCATGTAAGACGGCTGAAAGCCCAAAATAATGTCATTTCTTGCAACCCCCATTTCAACCAGTTCTTCACCAATATCAACTTCAGTTCCATTATGTTGAATCCAGACTTGGTTATCTTTGATATCGATATGCATTGGACAGCCATGAATACGTGTATCGTTTTCCCAGCCAACATTAACCAATTGGTAATGGTCATGTACCGTATCAAAAATGGTTTCCACTTCTATATTTCCATGTGCTGGTTTATAGGCGGCATATTTGAGCATCAGTTGTTGCACAAGTTTACGATAATGGCTTAGTTTATCCATTTGACAAGTTCCTGTTTATGAGCGTTGTAAACGATTAATTTTAGATTATATTCTCTAACTGCCATGCGCGGTAGTTGGCGTTGGAAAAAAGAATTGTAAGTATTGGCTGGAACTGCCAAATAGAGTTCATATTTAGGTTCTTTAACGCTAAGCGCCAAACGATAATTCAAAAATTGACCTAATGCGTTATGAAATTCAGTAATGGTTGAAGCACCCAAAAAACTTTTAATTTCTACAGACAGCAATTCGTCGCCCATTTTTCTCCGCGGCTAACAGCTTTTCGGCTGCCAAGTCAATGTACAAATCTATATCTTCTAACTGGACATAAAGTGGATCATGGGTAATTGTCCAATTCTCTTTTTCTAAAGCCTGTTTAACAGCGTCGTGAGCAATGTCTTTAGCGGGCATCATCAATATCCGTTTGGGAAATTTTAATTAAAAAATCTCACATTTGATAAATTTTATCGTGTTGTAAATAAAAATTGACAGCTTTCATAAAAATATCGGCAAGGAAACCCCTGAGTCTTCAGCGAGCGTAGGTTGGGCAGGAGCGAAGCGGAAACCCACCATTTCCAAATCAATGCCATCGTCTTTTTAATTGGTGGCATGATTGCGGCGGGTTTCACTACCCACCCTACCTAACTCATTAATTTAACCTTTACATATTAAAATCTTAGTGCCTGACTGGGCTTGCAACCCCGCCCGCAACGTTTATTCTTTGAACTGGAACAAGCAAGTAATCACCACTAAGCCTAAAATTTCCATTTGTGCGACACCCTTTACCGGTTTTAACTCGTTTAAGTTTTCCAGTTTTTTGCTTTCTATCCACTTATCATCTATAATAAAAACAGTCCTTTAACCCTTACGAAAAAAATCATGAATACCATAGAAAATACTACCACCAACCCAAACATAAAAACAATCCACCTTTCTGACTTGGCAATACAAGTACCTACAGAAATGGAACCAGAAAAAATCACACAGGCTTTTCAACTTTATTTAGAGGAGCACCCGGAAATCATTACCCAAGTCACCCGAAAAGCCCATTCATACCTACCGAAAGAAGAAAAAACGTGGGCATCAGTTGCAAAAAAATTTAGAGAAAATGCTATGGGAAAAGAAGCCGGTGAAGCCATGGAAAAAGCTCGCCAAGAATTTAGAGAAACGTTTGCCATTGGGGATAACTTTTGAAAAGATATGAACAAAAATAAAAAAAAGTTTGTGTTGTGTTTGATACTAATAATCACCTAACCTTGGGAGCCGCTCTATTAATAATAAATAACACATTTCGCCATAAAGCTAAAGCTTTAGGTTTATCAAACAACTTATCAAAAAGTTCGCGGGCATTTATGCCCATTTGTTGACAACGATACTGATTTTCTGCTAACAAAATGATTTGATTAGCGAGTTCCTCGCTATCTTTTTCAGGCACCGTTATACCACAATCATAGCAATCCAAAACACGCGGAATTTCACCCTCCTTATCCCCAATATAAAGGACAGGACGACCCGCTGCCGCAATACCATAAAACTTACTCGGCACAATCAAAGCTTCCAACGCAGGATGTAAACTAATCAAGTGTACATCAGCCACCGTCAAACTTTTCCCTAAACATTCCCGAGGCTGATAGGGGCGAAATATCACATTGACCAATCCACGCTTGGCTACTTCATTACCCATCCACTCTCGCTGACAACCATTTCCGATGAATAAAAAAATAATTTTTTCATCTTTAACAAGCTTTTCGGCGGCTCCTAATAAAGTAGCAAAGTCATGGGCACGTCCCATATTGCCTGAATAAGCGACCACAAATTTATCTTGTAGTCCCCACTCCCTAGCTAAGGAATTATTGACTTTTGCAAGAGGCTGAATATTGTCACCATCCGCCCAATTGTGTATCACCGCTATCTTATTCTCCGCTAATCCAAAGCTGCTCAAATGTTTTGCCATCAAATCACCTAGCACAACATTTATCTGGGCACGTTGGAGAGAGCCGTTCCGTAACGACTGTAAAAGGCTTAATATCGGTCCTCGCATACCAGAAACGCCTAATGCAGACGCAACTTCAGGAAATATATCTTGTAACCAATTCACCAAAACAGCACCACGCCATTTGACTATCACAGAAGCAACAACCGAAATCAGCGGCGGATCAGTTTTAGCGATCACCACATCCCCAGAAGAAACTAAACGCCATAAGCGCCACGCTGCGGACAAATAAAAAGTCAAATAATCAAACGCGCGTCCAAGCAAACGCTGCCTACCAAAACGGCTAGTCCAGAGGCGATGAATTTGTACTTGATTGATGACTTCAAAAGAGGGGAGTTTGATGCTGGGATTATCATAGCACTGGCTACTGGTGATGATATGGACATTTTGATCTTGGGCAAGATCAAAGGCGAGATCACTCAACAATTGGCTAGTAGCAGAAATATCTGGGTAAAAATAGCGGTTGATGAAAATTAATTTTTTTGAATTGTTCACTCTTAGTTCGACGATTTTATTAACAATCATGAAGACGTTCTTTGACGGCTAAAGCAGGACAACCTTGATAAATCCACCATGCCTTAAGCTCTTTTGTTGCGACACTACCCAATCCTAGAACGGCACCCTCCCCGACAATAACGCCCGGTGCAACCGTTGATCCTGCCGTTAACCAAGCATGATCCTCAACCGTAATCGGTTTAACAATTAAATCAAAAGTTTCGCTGTTCCAATCATGGCTACCAGTACACAGATATGTTCCCTGAGACAAACAACAGTGACAACCAATCGTCACATTAGCCAGATTATCAATCCAAACATTTTCGCCAATCCAAGAAAAGTCTCCAATTTGCAATCGCCATGGAAACTTGACTATCACACCAGGTTTTATGGTAACAGCTTTTCCGATTTTAGCACCGAACAAGCGCAATAAAAACGCGCGATGCGTCGAGCCTGGTATCCAAGAACTCATAAACAGCCACTGTAAAATAAGCCAAATGATCTCGATCCATACAGCTCGCCCTCGATCAAAACCCTTTGAATTATAACGATCTAAACGCAAAATTATTTTAACTCCACACAATCTGCCACCACTATACCATTAATCTATCCGATCCATAGATATTATGCTTTTTTGGAAAATATTTATAATATCTGTGTTATTAATATCCTTTGAAGCTATAATAACAAAGCCTGAACACAGTGATTTTAAGTTGAACGCCTTACACAAGTTTTCATATAAGGTGATTAATACATAAAAAGGCACAAAAAAACTAAAATAATCATTTGCCCTATAACTGGGCAGAATCTTGATGTTATGAAAACCTATCTTATGCAACAATTGTTCCATTTGTTTTGGAGAACATTTATCATAATAGGCAGGATAGCCCGATTCATCCCTTGCCCAGGGTCTTAACAAGCTAATGATTTTCTTTTGCAATTTTTGCCCAACTAATCTCAGTATAAGAGAAACAGGATGATATTTTGAGGGCAGATAGTGTATTGTTACACCGTTCTCATTCAAAGCCTCATAAATGGCTTTAAAAGCCATAGTATTATTATGGACATGTTCTAACAATGTAAACGAGATAATCATATCATATTGACTTGATACTTTTTCTTCAATTGATTGAACAATGAAGTTGTCGTATATCTCATGGCATTTTTCGTTATATTCAATATCAAGGCCATCGTAAGTATAAGCTTGAGATTTTTGTAAAAAAGGTCTATCAATACCACCCACTTCCAAAATTCTTTTAAGTTTTTTCTGGCGTATAAGTTGTTCAATAACATCAAGCATTATTGCTTTAGGCTCAGTCTCCTTAACAAAGTTTGGAAATTTGCTGGAAAAAGAACAAGATAATTGTTTATTGAATTTCACAAAATCTTTAATCATAAAAAATACCTTTTTGGAGAGTCAATGTAGTGTCATCAATCCGTGATAATAAAAGAGGGTGGCGAACCACCGCCCAAAATCCATTCATAGACAGAACTCATTTCAGCAGCAATTTTAGGCCAAGTAAATTGTTCTTCCACCAGTTTTCGGCCCTTTATGCCTAAAGTCTGACGCTCATTATCAGACATTGAGAAAAGTGCATTAAGTCCCTGAGCAATGCTCTCTTGATTAGCCTCAACTTGAATGGCGGCGCCCACCTGAAAGCCTTCTGGTAAGTTACAATGCGGTGTCATCAGCACTGGCAAACCATACGACCAAGCCTCTAGTATGACCATGGGTAGCCCTTCACTAAAAGAAGGTAAAATAAAAGCGTTTGCCCTAGAATAACTCGCGTGTTTATCGGTGTTGAATTGCGGACATGCAAAAAAGTTTGTTTACGCCATAATACTTTACAAGAATATTCTCAACATAATTTTCATTAAAACTAATTCCTAAATCCTCAAATATTTTTTCCACTTGAGTTATATCAATTTTACAACAATTTCCAGTATATGACAGATGATAATTTGCAGTTTTACCAGTTATTTTTTCTAGTATATTTACAATATCCATTACCTTAACTAGCTTTGGTGAGGCAATATTTACAATCGTATTGTGGAATAGTTTGTTTTCAATAATATGTCTGCCAACTTTATATACGTCTTCTATGTCAATCAAGTTTCTACACGCCAATTGCCGTACCTCAAAATCTTTACCACTCATTATTGCACTATATAAGAAGTTAACTAGCGTATGTTGATTTTGGCTGTTTCCCACCAATTGTGGCAATCGAAAAATAATATGGTTAGAACAATTTTTCACAATTGATTCCATATTTAGCTTATGATTGACATAGGGTGAGTTAATTTTCTCTTTATCCTCAATACTGCACGTACTAAAATACACCAATAACTCTTCATTAATTTTTGAACACCAATTAGTAAGTAGATTGTATTCTCTAGCAAATGCCTCATGGCGTATTTCATTTGAATTTGAAACACCTGATGCAAAAATAACCACCCCTAGTATTTCTGAGTAATCAAGAAAAGCTGTGGCTATTAATCCGTTACCGACTATCATTGATTTCAACTCCACCGTGTTTAATCTAATCTGACACAATCAGGCTTGGCTCCGTTCCCCAGTAGCCAGTCATATACAGCAAGCAATTCTTTTGTAATCGGCGGCCAATTATATTTATCTTTGATAATATTTCTACCTCTTTTTCCCATAGCCTTTCGTTCTGTATCTGACAGATTCATCAGTAAGCGTAGCCCCCGTTCTGTATCATATTCATTGGGTTTTACTTCAACAGCAGCCTGATATTTTGCTAACTCAGGGAAATTACACTGGGGCGTAAGTAAAATAGGCAAACCACAGGCGGCGGCATCTAGTATAATCATACTGAAACCTTCACTAAATGAAGGAAGTAAGAAAATATCTGAACCCGCTAAAGCTTCTATTTTTTCGTCATCATAAAGTGGGCTTGAAAAAATTACAACATTTTCAATACCTAAGTTCCTTGCCAAAGTTTCCATTTCTTGCTTATGACCTAACTGATCAGAACCAACAATAAGTAGCATCCAATTTTTAAAATCTTTATGCAAAGCAGCCCACGCCCTCAAGAGGTGAGCTAATCCTTTCTTTGGATGAATGCGTGAAATAAAAAGAGCACGTCGGAGACCTTGTAATACGGGAAATCGTTGTTCCAATCTATTATATTTAGGGATATTTTTATATGCTTTAAGATCGACTCCATTAGGAAGTATAGCTACCGGATTCCTCAAACCAAGCCTTCTGATATTTTCATATTCTGATTCACAGACATGAAGGCAGGCTGCAGTTTTCAAATTGTTATTTTCAAATAACCAACTGACTATTCTTTTCTTCCATTTAGAATGATTAAACGCCCATGGTTCAAGCATACCATGGGGTGAAATGACCAAAGGAATTTTTCCTCGTTGTGCAAAACGCCTTGCCGCGTACCCTTGATACATCCAAAGTCCATGAGAGTGAATAATATCAATAGAATCTGTCTTATCTGATAGATATTTATTTAAGTTTCTAGAATAACCAAATATTCTAGGTCCATTAATATCAAAGGTGTAACATTCAATATCATGGTAACCGATGTCTTCTGCAGTGTAGGTATCATTTAAACCTAGTATGGTTACGTTTGCGCCAGCAAATTTTTGAAAATTTCCCAATGCCCAAACGACAGTGGCAACCCCTCCGCCTAAACGAGACAGAGATGAAGTTATATGGCATATTCTCATAAATGTGATACGTGTTTTAACCGGTTGCTCAAAGGCTAAAATATACTGTTTGTAAGCATATAAATGGTAATCCTTAGAAACCCATGGTAGCCTGAAAAATCAATGAATTACGTTAATATGTCTGTCAACATATTACCAATATTTTGTATAGTTTTTGGTGAACTTTGGACATTCAAATCAAAGCATCAAAATCTAGAATTGGCTCAAAGGTTTTGATTTTTAGGTGTGTTTGTTTTTGGGTTAGCAATCCAAATAATTTCCAATCCCTAGTTTCCAATTCCTAATTTCCAATTCCCAATTTCCAATTCCCATACGGTTTGAACACATCGATTAGTTTGTAGGGACTACCGAGATGTGGTGCTAAAAGTTGGTGCTAAATTTTCTTTAATGCCACAGTAACAGCATTAAAAAAACCGTTTGCAAATTGTTCAGGACTACAGACAGCCACTCTCTTTCTGCTTGCCTCTCCCATTTTTTTTCTTGACTCTTCACTCAAATTGTGTACTTTTATCAATGAATCGCTTATGTCATCTAAACGGCTTGGCTCAAATAAAAAACCATTTTCGCCATCGCGGACAAGTTCCGCACAAGCCCCTACAGTACGACTCCCTAAAATCGGCAAACCTGCCGCACAAGCTTCATTCACCACCAACCCCCATTGCTCTTGCAATGCAGGATGTATAAAAGCATTAGCAAGCCCATACCAATTTATAATTTCCTTATATGAGATAAAGCCCGGTAAATGCACACAATTCATTATATTTTTATCGTTAATGAGAGCTTTAATCGCCGGCGCTTCAACACCGCTACCACATATCACCAGTTCCCAAGCTTGATCAACACCCACCTTATCACGGTAAACCGCATAAGCTTTGACAAGGCGCTCAATATTCTTGCGCTTAATCAAGCGAGTAACTGCTATGAAATAAGGTTTTTTAGGTATTTGAGTTTTTCTAACCGCTACTGGGTTTTTTCTTGCTTGATCAGCACCTTGAAGAAAATAATCATTATCAACGTCATCATAACCCAGAAAAATATGGTTTTCGGGAAAACCCAACTTAATCAAATAATCTTTATGCGCCTTTCCCCCCACCAGTGCGGCACTAAATTTTTTTATTAAAAAAAATGATTTAAATAACTCGCGCCACCAATAGCGTTTTTCGTCATCAAACTTACTTTCACTCATAACAATGGTAGGCACCTTATGATGGCGACACCAGGATAAAGCAGCACGAGAATCGGGAAAGCCCCATCCAGCAATCGCAACCACATCGGGCTGCAAAGAATTTAAAGTAGCCCGAACAGCGGGAACCGCATCTAGTGTGTATGGACTGTAATCTTTATGATCACCTTGCTGCTTGGACAACAGTGTTATTAACGGAAATGACATTTCCTCTTCTAAATTACCCCAAGGGTGTTCTTCGCCATTGTCAACCGTTTGAATGGCGGTGAGTTTTCCACCATTTTGCCCAAGTATATTTTGAGCAGCGCGTAGTCTGGCGGCATGGTAACCGCCTATGTTATAAAACATTATTGCAACATGCATAAATCATTTATCAGTTAATACAGCAAAGAGTTATTTCTCGTTCCCAACCTATCCGCCTGTTTTTTTTGATTAAGTAAATCAAGTGCTAGACAGTGCCACTAAAACATCTAGTACAACGGATTTGGGGAATAAATGGATTGTTAAATACTTGGACTCCTTTCATAGCGGAAATTTTTAAAACGGGCACTGCCACAATCCGTTTATTCCCCTAATCCGTTGTACTAGCTTTACTGAACACTGATAACTGTTATCTGAATTTGATGTGCATCAGCACTTGATAGCCGGCTTTGAGATTTGGAAAAAACTGTTCTGAATAACTATACGAAGCCGCTTTTAATCTTTTCCTATCTAACCAGAGCACTAAAAACACGGGCCAAAAAGCCATACCAATCCAACCATAAATACCCGGCAAGTCTCCGCCGCGCAGCAAAGGGATCATCGAGCTGATGACTGTTGCCCGTATGAGAATGCCCTGATATGACAAGCGGTTACTATACTGCATAAGAGCGGCTAAAATAACACCATACAACAAAGAAAAAAATATAATAGCAATTGCGCCCCCCTCCGCATAAAAAGAGCCAAATAAGGTAGGTGAAAAACCTAATGTACCGTGTTTTTCGACATTGTATAAGCCTAGCTTATTGACATAGCCACCGACTGGCTTGTCTGGCCATAAAGCCCTCGGTATGGGTCGTGCTAAAATTTCCAAATGTTCCATACCATACCTAAAATCTAATAATTCAGGATAGACATCTCGTACCATCACGAAACCATCAAGCATTTGTGCATCTTCTGCCGTATAAAAACGCTCCCAGACCGCCGTTTGTTCCAACTCACTTGAATAACGCATCGTGCCGGCTATTGTAAATAAACTTATAACACTAACAGATATTATACTTAGCGCAAGAAGACGTGTTTTTGAACTATAAGAACAAAACCAAATACTAGCAGCAGCGATTAACAATCCTACAAATTTAAATCGCGAAGTCGGCTGGAATGTTATGTAGAATGTACTTATTAAAATCAAAATAGCCATGCCTTTGCTCTGCCATGATGCCAAACCATTAAATTTCCATAACAATATAACCAGGGTTGATGAACCTATCAAAGCAAGGGGAAATAAAAACAAATAACTGAGCCCAAAGGCAAGTGTTTGCCCTCCTAGAACTAATGCAAATGCACTCATGCTCGAGAAGATACTCACAGGAACCAACAGTAAACCGAACCATAATACTTTTGGTGCTATTTGTTTTAGAAACAAATCGTATTCTTGTGTTGTTTTAACTACACCTATGACTTCCCGTTGTCTCAGCATATAGCTTATAAGCAAACAAACATGACCCAAGACAATGTAATGCAAAGCGCTCAGTGCCGATTCATCTGTAATATAGTAAAGACCGAAAGTGGCATACGCATTCATCCACTCATCCAGCTCTAAATCCACAACCAAATATCGGTAAGAGGCAACATAAAATAGTAACACACTGATAAGTATAGGAATTTCATCGTTGCGTCTCAGAAACCATATAGTACTGACAACAATCAGTATCAATTGAATAACAAACAATTCCGAAAAGTGAAAAACGTGCATGACTATATAGAATTAAGATAATGTTGAAGTTCTGATAAAGTTAGCCCAACACGCTCGGAGGCTCTCGCATAAGTGGTCAAAACATCCGGGTGATTAACGCAGAACTTTATCGCTTCTGCTATTGCATTTGCACTGACTTCAGTCAGTACCATTCCATTTATCCCATTTTTTACCACTTCACCACAAAATTGTGAAGCGATAACGGGCAATTTCCAAGCTTGGGCTTCAAGCTGGGTGAGTCCAAAACCATCAGAAAGGGTTGGAAATAAAAAGACATCTGCCTGTTGATAATATTGTGCCGTAGAACCGCGTGGCACTGCGCCAATCCAATGTAGTTTGGTTCTGTATTGTTCTGGAATTTTGATATCCACTTGCCCGACTATCCAAAATTCGACAGGCGCATCCCGCAAAAGTTCTGCCGCCTCTAACAGGGCTGCTATGCCTTTTCGTAAGATCACTTGTCCCAAAAATAAAACGCGCAATGGACGCTTAGCAGAAAAGGCCTGCGGATAGCTACGCACAAAATTTTGAGATGTGGGCTGATAGGCAAGAGGGATAATGTTAATTTTATCCTTGGCAATACCTACTTTTTGCAATGCTTGGCTTGACCACGCTGAGTTAACCATGATGCGATCAGCCAATGCACATTCTTCTCGCCACATTTCCCAATAATGGGCGGGGGCTGGTTGCCAGTCCACTTGATAATTAGAACGTCTAAGATGTTCTTTTAAGACCAATTCTTCTTCAAATGGTCCAGGATCAATTTGTCCTAAGATAGTACGCCAACCTTTGTTTTTTGCAAAACGTAATATTTCTAAGGCAGCGTAGCTATAAGCAAACAGCGTCGGCTCAGCAGGAAAGTTTGCCTGTTGACAGATTTTTTCCAAGGCTTGTACACTCTTTCTCTGAAACCAGTGATTGCGGGAGATCATACGATCCCACCCTTGAAAACCTTGGCTAATTTCGTGATATATTAAAGAAGTCGTGAAGTGCTGAACAGAGGCTTGCTCTAAATCAACATGAAAGCGTTCACGTAATTTGGTCAGCACAGGTTTTGGTAATTTATTGAATAGCGATTGCGGTGTTACCCAAGCATCGGTTATCAGGGCAATCAATTGCCTGTTTAAAGCACGCGGGATAGCGTAATGTTCACGCGAGCCCAGTTGGCAACATATCCATGTTGGTGGTTTTGATAGCATCTCTAAATTATTTTAGTGGTAACCCAAGTTGTTTTAATAGTACGGCACTCTGGCCCAAATAACCAATGAGATCGGAGTGGATGAATATCGACAAGTCTATTTGCCTGAGCAAAAAAATCCAGAACAGGTTCAAGAAGATGGTCGCCATGTACTTCCACTACCCAATGATGAGGTTTTTGTAATAAAGCGGTGCCACCTTTGAGTACCTCTATTTCACTACCTTCCACATCCACCTTTATTAAAGATGTTTTACCATGCAATGAAGGCCGTGAGTTATAGGCAACATCCAATGTAGTGGTATTTTGATCCACAGTAGCACCAACAAATAAAGGTATCAACTCAAATTGAATATCAACGTATTGTTGCCATGTAGCTGGTAATTGTAGAGCGGGTTGATCATCCAGTCCCGGTTCAAAGGCAATAATATATCCTTTATGATGGTAACGCCTGATAGCATGGGCACACCCATAAGTAAAATAACCATCGTTAGCGCCAACATCCCATACGACTTCAATATGAGACATGACTTGGTTAAGCCACGGATTTAATACATGTTCATATATACCCAGCAATTTCCTTTTTGAGTGAGCAGGATTCAAAATCATGCGTGCGCCACGAAAAGGTCCACCTAAAATTGTGACAGGGCATGGTTTTTTGCTTAAAAAAGGAAGAAACATCTTAATATTTTCCATTCTCAAAGTAGCCACGGTTGGTATTTCAGACTATATTCCAAGTCAGTTTGACGTTTCTTGATAAACCGGGCCGGATTACCGGCAACAATAGTATAGGGTTCCACATCTTTCGTTACCACAGCACCAGCCCCCACAACGGCGCCTTCGCCAAGGGTGACACCCGGTAAAATAAGGGCTCTATAGCCAATCCAAACATAATCCTTAATGATGATCTCTCCGCCTTTATCATTAAAGTGTGGAGATTGCGGATCATGTCCAAGCGTCAAAATAGTGGCCTCTGGCCCAATTGAGACATTGGCACCTGTGTAAATAGGGTAATGCCGACCATCAAATAAGCAGCCAAAATTAATAACGTTATGGCTGCCCAAGTGTACTTTTCTCCCGTTTAAAAATCGGCATCCCATTTGTACTGATGTGCCTGCTCCTATTTCTGCCAAATAGGCTTTAAGGTAGGCCATGCGGAGTTTACGGGATGGCAGGTTTCCAATTAGGTGATTGTAGCTGTAGTTAACAACACTGCCGGCAATTATTCTATAGTTCATTGATAGGTAGCAATCTAAAAATCCTATTTCTTTAAGAAATAGGATTTTTTAAGTTTGTCATGAGCTTAATTACCAATTCCGCATTTATTTCCCATGAATTTTCTTTCAAATACCTCTCCCATTGAGGTTTTGGCGGAGTGTCAAATATTTTTCTCACGCCTTCAACAATTGCATCCACAGATTCAATCCAAACACCAAGCGCATATTTTTGTACAACAGAGCGTAATGCGCCATCTCCAGCAGAGGCGACACAGGGCAAACGGTAACTAACCGCCGTATTCAGCACGCCACTGGCTGATCGAAATGATTTATTATAGATCAGCAAAATAATATCTGATGCTATAAATAATTGACTCACCTCCTCATCAGGAATAAAGCGGCATTCCCATCGACAGCGTTCCATAACCCCCAATTGGGTTGCCAATGCCTGATAATAAGTTAAGGGGCGTTGTGCCGCTGACTGTTCTTTTCCGGCTATCACTAAATAGACATCGGGTAAGGCAACCATGGCGCGTATGATTGGGTCAATATTTTTACCATCACGAATGCCACCAAATATTAACATCACTTTTGCCGTTTGTGGTAAACGCAGTTCGCTTCTTATACTTTCTCTTGTGTGCTTGGTGCTCGGAAATTTATAAGGTCCATGCGGGATAATTGTCGTTCTGAGTTGAGCAGTATCCAATTCAATCCGATCATGCACAAAAGCTTCCCGCAAAAACGAATAACCACAAGCGATTGACCAACGATGCCACCAACGTGGTCCCACAACAAAATCACGTACCGGATCATGTACAACAGCACCAAAAACGACTCCTTTTTTGGCTAGCTGTTTCAAACGCCATGACCATAAAGGGGCTAAATATTCTGAATAATCGGATAAGACAGACTGAAAATTATTTTTTTTGATAAAATCGGCTAATATGAAATAATTTTTTAAAACTGTATAAGCAAAGTATGCACGTTTTAAAAGTCTATTATGTATTGGCTTGCTCGGAACAATATCATACAAGGTGGGGACTATACGATACTTTTCCCCCCGTTCACTGGGATATTTAGGTGAGCAAAGAAAAGTGACATCCACCCCAGATTCAACCAGGGCATTTGCTTGCTCATGTGCATAATCCGCTATCCCACCATAACTGGCAGGTGAATAGTATAACAATTTTCCTCCAAGATAAATCTTGGACTCCTGAGAATTATTCAACATTTTCCCATATTTTAAAAAATTATCTGGAGAGTGGTACGCTTTCGTTCATTCCGCTCCACGTAATGAACGAAACAACTGATAAATCCTTGTAGCACTGCCATATCGTGCCTAATCCTTGTAGTTTATAGTCCAAGTTGAACTTTAACTTCATCAAGTGGAACAGTCTTAGTTTGCCTAGCTCGTCGCTCAAGAAATGCCATTAATTGATGATTTTGTCTTGTTAATTTTATTTCTATATCAAAATCATCTAGTTCTGCAAGAATAAATTCATTTCCATCGGGCGCCTTCAAGATAAGATTTTCTTTGCTGGCTTGTTTTAGAAGGGTAATTATGTCAATCGCATCCATAGAAATGGCAATACTTCTCATAACTGATACTCCTCACCATGAATAAATAACTGACTGCCTTTTTTGTAACCAACAGCCTCAATTTTAACCAACATATTTTCCTTATTGATGTCATAAAACACACGAAAATTATCAATTCGCAACTCCCATTCCGCGATTTGATTAGGACGTAGTTTTTTTCGGTTGCGTGTCTCTTGTGTTGCTTGGTGTGTCAGTTGGTTTTCTATTCCTTCAATGATTTTATGCTGGTCGTATTTTCGGAATTGGTGTATATCTTCAATTGCTTCTGGTGTAAATTCAATCTCAAACATAATCATGCAAAATTTTATTGAGTGGGTATGTTGCGCTGCACAATGTCACATTTGCTCAGGAGTGCAAGGCGTACCTTGCACGTTTTTTCACTAGCCAGGTGTTTTTATTCGTTGTCCACCATTCGCTGTCCTGCGTCTCCCCATAAACATTTTAAAAAATTCTCTGGAGAGTGATACGCTTGTGCAATTTTAGCCCGCGCCATTGCTTTTTCTTTATATTCATCTATTTTAGATACCATCAGTTCAATCTTTTCGGCCAAATCCAAGGCATTTTTATCCTCTATGCCTATGCCTGCACCATACTGAGAGACTGCATCTTCCATCCAAGTATCTTTAGTAAAAATAATCGGTATGCCAGCCGTAGCGGCTTCCACCGCCACGCCAGAGGTTCTCGCATAGTATGATTGACGATGATAAGGTAATACCATACAATCCGTTTGGCTCATATAGTCGTCGTATTCTTCGCTGCTGAGGGGGGATGTTAAAAAAACGATTTTTTGACTCTGTGCCAGTGCTGGTTCCGGCTTTAATTGAGTACCATCCAATGTTACACTTGGCGAGTTAGATCACTACCCTTATCCCCCGTGAACGGGACGAGTATGGAATACACCCCAACAAGCCAGTGATTCAAAACCGGACTTGAGACTTTCGCGCTCATCCGGCTCCTCTGGTTGTAAACTAAGCTAAGTTTACACGCATTACTACCTTTGACT
>Ga0209780_1000774_pt1 | contig 18803 bp, 15 predicted proteins | sample WorMetexBAHAMAS2_FD_187384 | JGI IMG/M metagenome (GOLD analysis project Ga0209780, IMG submission 187384) | Marine gutless worms symbiont microbial communities from Max Planck institute for Marine Microbiology, Germany - Inanidrilus exumae... | ecosystem: Host-associated > Annelida > Digestive...
GTTTTAGAACGGCGGCTTTTACAATGAAGAGAAACTGAAGCCAGTTTTTGTTTTTATAATCTATAAATATGACCAGTAGTGAATATAGATATTCTTGGATATCAGTTACTTGATTTTAATAAGGTTTCCGACGAATTCTCTTGGTTGTGGTCCTTCCCTTGCGATGTCCTGCGACGCAGAAAGACACGACATTTATTTAATTAGGCTACTGTGAACTGTGACCATTTTCTATACGAAGTATATAATGTATTTTAAAGCTCAGCTATCACAGTAAACATCGCAACTTTTCATACTATTTAGAAAGTGCTTATAGGCTTATAGGCTTATGCACAAAATCAACCAACTACCGGTAGGCCTACGATACGATACGATACGGTGTATTTACGTGCGCTCAAAAGCTGACGAAATGGCCAGCTTAGTCTAGCCACGGTGTAAGATATTTTACACCGTGGTCTAGCGCGCGGCACAGAAACGAAAAATAAGGAACAACTAAAAATATAAACCTAGTAGCTCAGAAAAACGGTCCAGGCAAAAGTCCGTGAAAGAAGTCCGTGAAAAAGAAGTGAAACTATGGGGTAGGATTTGTGAAACAGGTAGTTTAAGCCTGGACTAAAAGTTATGTATGAACAGAGTGGTGAATCAAAAGAGGAAGAAATGATGGGTGAAGAAATAGGTGAATTGGAAATGGAGGAACTGGTACAAAGGGAGTTGAAGGTGAAGCATAACGAACGGACTACGGAGCGATCAGTGATTTTTAGCGAGTATGATGTCAGTGGCCGAGCAAGAGTGACGACGGATGAAGAGCGAGTACTGCGAGGACACTAAACAGATATAAGGTTATGAAGGTATGGAGGTTGTGTAGTTGTGAGAACCTTAATTGTAGGTAAGTGAGAGGAGCTTGTATTCGATGCGTTCATTGATTCTGCGCCAGTATGGAGAGAGCGTAGGATGGGAGTGATATAACAGGACTTAGGGGCTTCTTTAACGACAGGACGAGCAAAAGAGTTCTGGATCTACTGGAGACGGGATAATTGAGACTTAGGGAGTTTATAGTAGAGAGAATTGCAGTAATCGAGTTTGGAGTGAACGATAGAGGTAGCAATGGTACAGGCAGTTGCGAGTGTCAACTCTTACACAGAGAATAAGACAGAATCAAAGAAGACGCTATGTTTCGTTCAATTTATCAGGTGGCGGAACCGGGGGCGAAGTCTGCTGTCTAGTCTCCGACTGCATCTTGCTTTTTTCAGAACTTTACAAAGTGACATTAGCAATTTAGCATTGTGGTTCGATCAGCGGAGTTTTGAGTCAATTGATCAACATTCTATGGCGATGCGCTCATTCTTTAATTTAGTGAACATGTACATGCACGAAACTTGTAAAAGTTTACTAAACGTGTACACGCAATACGGCGGCCAGTAACAAAACGCAGCATTATAGTAAGTAACGGCCAGGGCCAGTAGCCGCCTGTGAATCAGCTCGGCAGCCCTCAATATGTAGTTCATTCATGCGATTAGCGCTTAATTTTGCATGAAGTCGAGAGAACCTCACGTTGTGCTGTTAACTGCGCTATAGTTGATTCTCTACTTCTTAGCACCGAATTTCGCAATTTCCGCCATATTCGTTCATGGTAGGCTATCGTTTGATTTTGTAAACGTTTACACTACATTTATTGTGTACACGTGTAACTCAAACGCGCGCATATTAGCTCTACTGCTACTCGTAGTTGGGTGTAACATAGCGGTGCACCAACGCGTTTACGTGAACCCTATGACGATGATTCAACAGGACCTCGAGAAATTGGTTGCAACTTCGATCTGCAAAGTTTTCAGCGAGATTATAGTCTGGACTTGAAAATTCTTCTTGGTATTTGCATTGATGATGTTGTAGAGTCTCTATTTTAAATTGGTCTTTTGTTGGTTTCGGTGAGCCAGTGGTGACTGGTGCACGGGAACTATGGTGATGAGATCGGACAGCAAAACTTGATAGTAAACTTACAGATTCAGACTTGGATATATCAGACTTCGTTTCAACAGCATCAACGTCTAATTGTGAAGTCGCCGATTCAATATCAGCACCCAGTTCTTCGGTCATCTCCTCCCTGCTTCTGTAACAGCTGCTGCGTGCAATAAACAAATGAAGCTACAGTCCACAACAAACGTGCACAATTTAACTATTTAACAGAGCTTTAGGCCTACATAAACCTTATGTAGGCCGATATGAATTCATGGAAACAGGTCTATGACGTCATGTTTGCTGTCCAGCGTGCTATAGGCCATGTCTATAGGATTGGCGGAATCGACAGCAACGTTACATTCCGCAATAATTACCCGGTATCTAAGTAATCCGAGCAAAAATATTTGAGAAACTACTTGTTGCACACTGTATATTTATCAATTTGTCAATCACATGATGCATGTAGCATCGTAGCCTAGAAAAGAGATGCTACAGTATTATGGTGGGCTATACCATCATCATCATATTCGTTTATTTGTAACATGATAGAACGCATGCCATAACAAGAGAAATGTAAGCGGAAAATGTACACGTCACATAAAGATAATGTCATCGATAGTCTCCTGAACTGTGCCATAAGTAAGTTGGCTAGAAGATTGCATATAACACTGTAAGAGCAGAGAGCTATATCTAGGCCTAGTATTCGTTTTTAATCGGTGATAATATGGAGATTTTAAAATATGGCGGCCATCTTGGACGCCATCTTGAATTTCAGAGTTACAGTAGCCAGCTGTTGGAAAGGTTGTCCACCCAAAAGTTGTTGCAGGAGGTCTAAGGAATACAATTATATATAACAACTTTTATAGCAAACCATGTCTGTTAAACCACTCTTGCCCCCTAGGTATTTTCTTTTATTTCAATAAACATAGTCGATATGTTCCGGTGACCGGACGAATAGTCACTGCGGTATCAGTAACGTGTTACATATTCTATACTCCTAAAATAGAAAACATTGTTATTTTTAAATAGTTTATGGTGGCCATTATGGTGTTTTTCGTGTAGTATTTGTAATTAGTTATAGTTTATTAATAATAACTGTTGCCGATGTTTGATGTGGCTCAGAAACATTGTACTTTAGCGTTGTGATTCAGTGAACATGTCCGAGGAAGCTGTTGATGACTTTAGGTCGTCGCTTGCAGACTTGACTTTCAACAGCAAGCCACTCATCAATATGTTGACTATGTTGGCTGAAGAAAATGCACAGTATGCGGAACAGATTGTACGAGTCATAGAGGAACACATTAAGCAGGTAGAACCACGATTATGCTTTGTTCTAGAATAGTAACTGTTCAGTACTGAATGATTTATCATGTTATAATATAGCGTTTATTCGGGCTTATTCACCACGAAGGTAGATAAATATGAAAAAAGAAATAACACAAGTAGTCAAATACTACGCGGTGACTATTCACTGCTGCAATGACTATGTTGGATATGCTTTTGGGTGCCGAAGTCTTCACAAATCTAAGACAGCACAGTAGTTAACTTATGTTATGTTAGTGGCAGGTGGTGTTGGATGAATGGTTCATGCATTCAGTCAATTAATGCATAACAAATCACATGAAATAACTAACCTTGTGTGGCCTCACTGGCAAAACTTCAACCAGAGAGGCCTAGGGCTTAGCGGATCAGTCCATGAAAAAGCCCATCTTGGTCTTTCTTGGCTTATCCAAACCGCTTTTAAAGGTGTTGAGGATGGTGGCTCAAAGTATCTGCTGATCCAGCTTGTTCCACTTAGTCTATTAGAAAAGAATATACTATTATTTTTCTATTTTTTCTTTAGTATGGTTATCTCACTTCAGCATTTAATATGTAATAAATTCCATTAGTTGTCGGACACATAGCGTCCTGGCAGTTATATTTCCGGCTGCCGGAACATTAGCCGGTTAGCTATGTTTAGCTATGTTTACCGCAACTGGACGAACAGAGTGCGCATTCATGTTCCTGTTGCCGGACAAATAGCATCGTGGCTATTATTACGGTGACCGTAGGAATAGCGTCTGTCGCAGTTAGCTATGTTTCTGGCGGCCGGAACAATAGCCTGTTGGCTATGCTTATGGTGACTGGATCAACATCACCTGCCCAATTACAAACACACACACACACACGTACAACATACCTACTCACATACATACAAGTAAGACACTAGTTTAACCACTTAATCATTTATAATCAAGCAGTAGAAACAGATGCGAGTGGTTAAAAACAGCATGTTTCATGCTTGCAACACTGTTATTAAAACCGTATTTCAAAGATGTCATGTACTATGCAGCTTTTAAAGTGGTACAGAATAGTAGTGTTGTTATGACCACCGATCTTTCACTGCCACCGCGGTGGTTAGCTACCACCGAACCAACACCACCATCACGGTGTTTTACAGTGTTTTCAGCAGTCTTTCTGGACGCTGTTTCCTGAAAACTGCCCATCACTTCCGCAGCGTCATTTGATTCCTGCGTGAACGCACGGCGGCGAGATCAGGAGATCAGTCGGCGACACTGCCCGCCCTCCCCCACCTCGCACATCCGCTTCCCCGCTCACAGCAGGGACACTCTAGGCACTGTACTTAGTGAGACCGTCGCGACGGTCTCACTTAGTGCACCCCACCGTCATGTGCATTGAGCAATTAGCGCATTCCTGGACAACCAGAACGATCTTGAAGGCATGACATTCACCTGTTTCCAATTAACAATGCTAGCCTTGACACTGACTGATATTCGGCACATATTCGGCACCGGCACCAACACAGCGGTTGCATGTCAAAAAACACCACCACCGACCGAGTTGCAAATTCCTGCCACCGTAACGACACTACAGAGTAGCAACTCTAGCTGGAACAATGGCTGTGTTAGACAGATATTTACAGTAGGTTGCCTGTATACCCAAAAGGCAATTCTGAGCAATAGTATTGGAGTAACTTCGTGGACTCGTTTCTTTTTATAGCCAAATATCTTCCAGAAGGAATCATTCCAACAAAATGCTAACACCGTAATGCATGTTACCATCAGGTCCAAAGCACCAATGCAGTAACTAAGACGTGGTAAGCAAACGGCTCTAACAAGCCCAAGCTTAACAAATTCATTCACTGAGCGACAGCAGCTGAGTATACCATTACATGCCATGTAAAATTTACGTTTAATGTAAGAAGTGTTGACAGATAAAACATGTCCCGTCAGGGTGACACCGTGTTAATCTGATGTTGCATTATATCAACTTTTATGAATATTTTGTTGGAAACATGAATCGTTACATTGATTATCATTGGCGTGTTGTAACTTTATTAATAACAAAATGTTTACAGGTTGCATCCTCACACAAGCTGCCAGCTTTATATCTGATTGATTCGGTAATAAAGAATATATCTGAAGGCAGCTATCTTCATCTATTTACAAAGAATATTGTGAACATCTTTGTTCTAGTTTTTGAGCAGGTACTATTTATGCTAGTGTGTTATTTAATGAATTCCGGTTTTTACGCATATGAGCGTTGACAGACTATGTTTGATTGTTTGCAGTATAAACATCAATCTAGAATTTTTTGGCGATTTACTTACTGGACTTTCACTAACAGATATTGGTCAAATAGCAGAGGAAAAGCTTTTTGATAGTGAAGATTAATTACTGCCAAATTGCTAGTGCATAATTGGGTTATTGTTAAAGTGTTACCGATTATACATGTAGATTAGTAGTGGCGTCAAATTTTGAATTAGGCCTACTGATGATACAAATAGCATGTCAGTAATCGTACTCCTTTTTATCATGCAGTGTAGATACTCAGTGTGTGTTTATAAGCTGCACTTCAATAGTGAAATGGTGTGACTCTCAGTAACGTTGATTATCATTTGTTACAGACGTGCAAGATGGTTTTATGTGAACACTATCGTTTACTTGACTATTGTTATTTGTAAATTAGGTAGATGAGAAGACACGACAAGCGATGTTTAAATTGCGTCAGACATGGAATGATTTGTTTCCAAATAAGAAGCTGTATACGCTAGATGTACGTGTCAACCATATTGATCCTGCGTGGCCAATCTCCGCACCAGCACCTCAGACTGCTAGCACCAGCATTCATGTCAATCCCAAGTTCCTCATCAAAGTTAGTTACTTTACATGCATCTTTCATGGCAGAGTGCTAGTGTGGTAGAGTCATAATTACTAGATTGCAGCCAATTAACAGTTTTTTGGTAAACACTTGATTTGGATTTAAATTGTATAAATGATCATTAAATTTGACTGCCAAACAGTAATACAAAATAAGTTAATTTGCGATTTCAATGTGACAGACAAGTTCCATGGAGTCGCATAAGCAATCGGCTGAGGTTGCAGCCATTCTTCCGACGACCAGCACGGACTTACAGTTACAGATGATTGAGGAAGAGCAGAAAGCTGCAACAGCCGAACAGGAGGTTGAGGAAGCAAGACTTCGGCAGCAGTTGATAGCAAGAGAGGAGATAGAGATAATGAGGTTGGAACAACAAAAACTAGAAATTGCACTCGCAGATGCCAAGTCTCGACTTGAACAGCAAGATAAATTGCTTCGTGAACGACAGGCTGCTCAGGTAATTGTGATATATTGTTTAACTTAGTGTTATTTATTTTTCTGCATGTAGTTACTGTGAATATAGTGTGTTCTTGGCCCTTGTTGTGACAGTTACTTTCACAAAGCAGCTAATTACAGTTATTGCTTATTTTCTGGAAAAAAATGATTGCAATAACTAATTATTGCCAGAAAAAACTAATTAATTATTTACTACCATTACTGCTCTAGGAACAATTAAGTACTTGATGTTAATTGTTTACTAAAGGTTTCTTGTTTTGTTGTTGTTGTAACTGGATCATTGTCCCAGAAATGATCTTCATTTTTTTAAATGGCAGCTGTATAAAAATTGTTATTGTTTGTGCACTTTTAAGTAATAATGATGTTACAAGACCCATGTGCTACGTAAATCACTATTAAGGTTGTAAAAATCAAATTTTTCTGTAATTCATAACTATTCTTAGAATTTGTTACAACCAAGTAATCGAATTCTTAATGAGTTGATGTAGCTGTGATTGGAAGATACATGCATTGCACTGTAGTGGGATACTGACATTCAACCACGGCTGCAGTGCTCGTATTTCTAGGCAACACGGCCTACACCACAGTAGCAGTCGATCGGGCTTGGCAGCCTCCTGTTAGTTATGTAATGAAATGACATCAGTGGTGTATGATCTTCATACATGACTTATGTCAGTACATTATATTATTTCACTCAGTTGACGTAGTTGCTGCATTGTCTGCCGCACTGCCTAGCCCACCTTTCCCCCACCTAGAGTACAAAGACGCCAAGAATGGATGGGCAGAATATCACTTTTGCATGTGTGCCCACCCATGTGGTGCTGACAGTCGTCTTTGATGCCACGTTGTGTCATGCATGGTCTTTGGTCACTGTACTGCCAACAGAAACGGCCACATGGCAATCATGAGACTGGATTTCAATTACTGATTATGGTGTTTCATAATCGGTTCAACTAATCGAACATCGGTTTACTCGATTTACATTCCTAATTACAACGTTTGATTGTCTTAACATTACATACTCGAATCACAACCCTACTCTGCAATGTTACGACAGTCAAACATTGTGATTAGGAAAAAATGAAAAAATGAAATATCATTTAACTAACATTCGATCAGTTGAATCGATTATTGATTATGAAATGCTATGTTGTTAATCAAAATCCATTTGGCATACCTGCCGGATGTGAGAAGTGACACTAATTGCCTGGTATACTATGTTAACTTATGCTAGCATATTTGTGCTGGCAACACTGCTGTATGGAGAAGCTAAGTAAGTGGTCTAACTAGTTTATCCATCTCTTGGCAGACTGTGGCTACGAATAAACAACAGATGTTTCTCCCCCAGTTATTTGACTTCATTCACTGTGGCTGCAGTCATTACTAGGCACTGTGATCTTCCTGTGCTTGACCATAGTAGGTTAGATGTATGGTATGGTGTGCAAACAGCAACATTGTTCAGGGAGGGATGGGCACTGAGCAGGCGTGAGGGAACACGTGATAGCGTGTTAGTGCCTATATAGTCTCGGCAATGGTTGGGGCTAGGGTTAGAACGATACCAAGCTCAGCACCCAATACCCAGTACCCAATACTTTGCCTTCTAACGATACCGATACCCAATACCAATACCGAAACCGGAAGTGACGTCATTCATTGTAATAAAAAATGCCGAAGTCAGTGCAGCTGCAAGAATACAACAATTTAATCAGTTTAATGATCAAATGACTCTCATCATTTGGAAAAAAATTTATACTAGCCTACTGAAAATTAGGCCTAGAATAATAAAATCCAGCTATAAAACGCTTCACAGTTCGTTCATTCACTGTTCCGGTGTACAAGTCTGTTAAATAAACTTCAAGTTATGCTTAATGAAAAGCAACACGGCAGGCCTATGAAAGAAGTCAGCTGATGTTAACCACAGGCAGTGCTGGTGTGGATGAAGCTATTTATAACTGGCGATTGCTAAAGCTGTCAGCCGCTGAACGACTGAAGCTGTGTTTGATGCAGCCAAGACGCGTAATGCATCTTGGCGGCAATTAGCAGCTTCAGTCGTTTGCGCGTCACTGGGAGTGGTGAGACGTGACAAATTAACTGTTGGTATTGGATTTCACACGCGCACTTTACCCACACTCACTCCCACCCATGGTGTCTATGTATCGCTTTCCCACGATCTGCAGTGAGGCAGTCTGCCCACATACGGCTTATCAGTTATCAGATCGTCGTGGGTGGCGAGACGGCGCCGCGCCTGTAGACTTTTGTCTGCCCAGTATAGGGCACGATTACTGAGAAAAGTATTGGACCAGTACCAATACTACCCAATACTGGCAAGTATTGGCCAATACCCAATACCCCAATACCGGTATCGTTCGAACCCTAGTTGGGGCGGTGGCAAGTGCAGCAACTGTGCATCACTGGCAATGCAACAACCCATTAATTGTGCTGGACAGTGCATTGGTTTGAACAAACAATATCCACTGAGTCAGTGTGTGACTTAATTGACAGACAGTTGGTGACACTGGCTGACTGCATTTTAGGTTATTCACACAGTTGTGTAAAACAACGGAGCATTTATGTTTGGCAATATTTTACTGGCTTGCCTACACATAGTGTAGGGGGCCAGACTAGTAACCTTTGCTGGCGTCTGTCATCGTCTTAAAACTTCAATTCATTACTCTATTACATAGCATTTATTAGTAGTAAACAGCCTGTTTATTCTTTTGCTGTAATGGCAACAGTTATGGTAACTACGATGTGTTTCGTGCCTGCATATAGATGAGCCGTACACCAGCCTCGCCTCCATCGCCTGCAGTCCGTGTTGCTGCAACTGTTGTGCCATGTGCCCGCGATCCACGAATTAGAACTGAACTGCCGGTAGATCCTCGACTTCAGTCCTCAACGTCTTTCCACCAAACAGCGGTAGTGTTACCAACTCAAGCCAAGCCGTCGCCCACTGTGACCACACAGCCTGACAGTGCTACGCAGGTGGTGCCGCAGGCGACGAGCTCCAGCACAGTAGAAAACATTTTTGATCGCCTGCTGAAGGACCTGAAGGTAGTTAAATCAGAATCCGCTGCCATGCCTCCTGCTGCTGATGGTGGGACATGTGCCACTCCTGCGGCCGAACTGAAAACTGATAACTCTGCTGTGGAGCCCGGTGCTAGTAAAGACCAACTGACAGTTAATCAGGAAACTGATGACGGTAAGAGAGCAGCAGCAAGTCCAAGCCAGGCATCTGGAATGCCAGATGATTTGTATCATGATAGTAATATCGTATCCAGAGACATGCAGATTAAGGCTGATTTGCAGCGAGCTGCATCCCATTCACCGACGCCCAGCAGAGCCGAGACAAAAGATTCAGACGCAGTCTGTGATGACACTGGTGGACCAAGCCGTACACAAGAGGGTGACCGATGCAGTGATCGGTCGAATCGGCATCGCGGAGGACCAAGATCTAGTAGAAGACGGGCATCGAGTCAGGACAGAGAGAAGTTGAGAGAGGTTGTTGAACAGAGGACTGATGTACGTGGCAAAGAGAAGGATGCTGGTCCGGCAGCAAAAAGAATGAGACATGACAGGCAACAGAATGAGCTGAAGAATATTGATTCATCTGCATCATTGCCTACTGATTTCATGTGAGTCATTTATCATCATCCTAGCTTAAAGCGTTGTAGATATCGTAATTTATATGTTAAGCACCTTTGTACTGTAAGTGACAGATTAATACGTCGTACTGAGGGGCTGTATGTTTGCATTGGCGCTTTTAGTGTGCCTGTTTAATGTTATTGCACTTGAGTTAAATGTTACTTACTAATGATAAAGTAAAAAAAGAATTGCATTGGTCCCTGCTCTACTTATACTTATCCCCAAAAAAATTAATTTTGGGTAACCCAGTTTACCCTGGTGTAACTTTGGAAAGGTAGGTCAGTTATAGCTGTTGAAGGCATGTCGCACAAGACAGAAGAACTGCTTAAAGAAATAAAAGGTTTGCAGTCGGTAGGGTTATGCCCCATTTCGCCGAATCCTGCTTTGCTGAATCCTGCTTCACCGAATCCCAATTCCCGAAAACCCATGTCATTTGCTTATTTTCCTAAAGAGGAAATGCCGATGACGTCAAACCAAACTGACCTTAACCGTAACACTAACCCTAACCGACACAGTAACGGTAATATTTTTATGCGCATTTCATTGACACCCATAAAAAAGTTGTATCATATTAATGAAAGGAATTAAAATGAAAATGATGGAAAGAAAAGCTTACATGGCATTCGGCGAAACAGGATTTGGCGAAATGGGATTCGGCGAAACGGGAAGACACCGTCGGTAGAGAAGAGTTGTGCTCATCAGAAATAGTAGTAGTCAGTAAGTCACGTGTTACTTCCTGTTAGCAATTTGGATACTCCAGTCCAGTTTGGAGTAACCACATCTCTGTTGCACATCGTTTTCAGATTTTAATTTTTGGAGCCATTTCAACTTGTTCAGAATACATATCTTGGTGTAATCTTGAGCAGTCAGTCAAAATGAGTTATGGCAGTTAAAATTGTAGGCTGAGTGTGATTTTATGTTTATCTGTAAACATGTCCTAGCTAGTGTGTGCTATATTTTCAGAGATATTGAGATTTTAAAAAGCTGTTGTATATCTGTAGTGACCTTGAAGATCACTCAAGGTCATTAGTAATGATTCTATTCAACAGTCAGTGTATGACTTCTTATTAGTCTTTAGTTGTAACTGCATGCCATTTCCAGCTGTTTATGTAAGTCAGAAGGGTCGTGAGAGACCCGGACCAAGCCCCCTGAGGATAATTTGTCATGCGTAGGCTAAAACTTGCCATGATCACCATGCATACCTCATTTAAAATGAAAATTTAAAATTCATCTACCTTTCCAAAGTTACACCAGGTAAACTGGGTTACCCAAAATTAATTTTTTTGGGGATAAGTATAAGTAGAGCAGGGACCACTCAATACAGATGTAGGATTGGGCCCTGAAATTAGAAAGGTCATATATCATGCCCCCTTTCAGGATGGTTGTCGTCCATAAGCGAGTGTTTTTCATTGTCACACTATGTGTAAAATTTGAAGCCTTCAGCTTCCTCCATTCACTCAAACTAGTTAACAGCTATTTTTCAGTTGGACGGGACTTAGGTTAGCCACTTGCCCCCGTGAGTTGTCTTCTTCAGGTTGTTACTGGCCCGCCTTCACATAGTGTAGGGGCCAGACTAGTAACGCTCGCTGACATCTGTCGTTGTCGTCTGTTGTCGTATGTAACACTTCACAGCAGACCTGCAGGCGACTTCACCCGTGCAGGCCAGGTGATGATGCCATGCCGTCTCCAGTCTAATTATAGCTTCACGGTAACACTGCACGGCAGGCCAGTAGTGTTACGTCCCGTTAGGACGACACCGTGTTTCAAAAGAGAACCCGTGGGGCAAATGGCGTTGGTTTTTTACAGGCAGATACTCTTCTTGTCACCCAACCAGCAGTGTTTGTGACACTGCAGTATCACGTCTAAAGAAAGTAGTGCATTGTTTACACTGGAATAATCCAAGGAAACAGTGAGGTTGTTCTATCGTGATTTTCGTTTCATTTGACTGGAATTTTGTATACAGTGTGGATATGGTGTACGTAGCACCATTAAGAAGAAATCTCGCATATTCTGCTTGATCTAAGTGCACTGGTTGCCATCAGCAGGGACATGTTGGTAGTAAATCTTTGTTCCAGCTAAATCCTCTAGTTCTTAACTGGAGGTGCTGGCTAATGCAGGTTGACCTGTTTAATAACCATAAAACAGTTGCATATCTGTGTCTGTGATTGTGAGATTTAGTAATTTAGGTGGTCAGTATTTACGTTTGCATTCTGTATATAGGGAGTTGTTTGGCAAGGAAGATACGGACTATCGCAGTTTACCTTCAGTTCCAAAACTTCGGCCATCATCTCCTCGCTGTCAGCCTCTGGGCTCAGCTCCTCACCCTGGACTTACATCTCCTCAAGCTGTCGGTTGGGCAAATTTTAAGGCGAGTCGGCCCGATGACTTTCCGTTGGATCATCGTGACAATGTGTCCGACACCGACTTGAGGAAAAAAGCGGCACTGTTGCCAACTCCTTTTATGGAAACATGCAGGGATGGACTTGAAGAAGAACCAGGAGCATTTTCCAGTATGGAAGAATCTGACAGACTTAAGGTGCTGGATACTAAAGATCGATTCTTAAAGTCTCTTGGTGAAGGACGTTGGCAGAGGGGTGGGGATCAGGATCGTGGTTTGCATTATCCTAGGTCCAGCAGTCGCTCTCCTGTGCATCGTCCTGTGTTTTACAGTGATCAACCAGTCCTGAGTAACATGGAAAGAAGTAGCCTTCTTGGTGACAATCCTCATGATAGTGTCCCAAGACATCATGAATCAGGCCCTTGGCCACTTTGTGAACATGAACAGCATAGGATTAAGCCATATTGTGAGCACGAAGAACAGAGGATACTGTTGCCAGCGCCAGCACTTAACCAGCCTCCTGCAGCTGAAAGATACAACAACCGCACGGAACGAGCTGAAACAGTTGAACTGTGGGAAGCACCAGTGAAACCAGTTTACGATGAAAATCGCTTCTACATGCCGGATTTTGACGTGCGATGGCGAATGCGTGCTCAAGCTGTTGACAGTGCGTATAGCACCTACACAGTTGTTATTGATGGACGGCATTTTGAGATGAATTTAAATGACCGACCACGTTTCATTAAGTGCCATAACGTTCGTATTAAAGTTGCGCTGAGTGGCTATAACAGCCATCTTCTCGTTGACGATTTTAACTGTTATCGGTTTGGCTCACCACCTTCTGATGTCAGAATACATGGTGCGATTCATACTGTGTTTGTCCGGGGTCCGCAGAAGAAGTTATGGATTGACGATAATTTGTTTGAGATCAACGTGGATGCTCCACCGGAGATGGTTAATGTCGGTGGCCGCAGGCATGAGATCCAGATCGATAGTGCCAGCAATAGTTTTATTGTTGATGGTCACCGTGTCTGTGATTATGGCTCTGAAGGAGTTCAAGATGTGCAGTTGGCATTTGTATTGCACAAAATTCAGTTCAGTCCGCCTAGGAAAGAGATTCTTATTGATGGTCAGTTATGTACACTAGATATGACTGCCAAATATCCAGTGGTGTGGATGAACCGTCGGCCACATGGCATTAGGTTTGATGGTCCGCCACGATACATATACATCGATGACTTGCCATATCTTGTGCCGATGGACTGGGCAAGGAAGTGTCGTATTGATGGTCCAAAACCAAGATTGCTGGCGTTTGGTGGCCCTGGTCATGAAGTTATTATCGATGATCAGTGGTTTGAGGTGAAGTTTGGTGGCGCTGAGAAGTTGGTGAAGTTTGGAGGTCATATGCACAAAATCCAGTTGCGAGGTGATCCACCAGAAGTGAAGATATTGCTGGAAGTCTTGTTGAAAGATCAGCGTGGTCCAAACATGGCTGCAGCCTCTGGAACCTTTTCCAATACTGATTTACGACATCAGCGTCACTTCCGAGCTATGCCTGACAGTATGTTCACATTTTTCTGTGTCGTGTGATGCATTTGTTTTTCTCAGTAGTTATTTGTACTTTTGAAAGGTTGTACTTGATACTAAATGTGAATGGACAAATTGGCAGTGAGAATTGTGGGCTTCATGGCTTTTGACTGATTGCCATTTAAGAAGTTAATTTTACCAGTTTATGTTTTAAGAACCCATTTCTATGTCGTTCTGCCTATGTGTTGTGTAATGTGCCACTCAACACTTCAATAGCTTGTTCCCTCATTTGTTTACCTGGTATGACGTCATCACTTGCAAAAGTAAACGAATCATCGGGTGTGCACTTTTTGGCGCTTTTTCTAAAATTTCGTAACTTTTTGATGTTCTTTAATATTCTAATATATTTACTTATATTAAAGACATACTATGGGCAATTTACTTTAACAATCAAAAAAATCATTGCATATCATCTTTAAAGAAACATCAAAAACTGTTTTATATGACAATGCTTTACTTAACATAACCAATTGCCTCTGTAACTTTTTTAGTTTTTAACTGCTGTATAAATACAACTGCTATATAAATACTAGATTTATTGTATTGTGCATCAGTGAACTGCTGGTAATGTTTAGATAATGATCCCAGGAGACATGCAGTGGAGTTTATGGGCAGAGATGCACATCAGAACTCACCGAGTCAGCACAGTGAAGCAATGCAGGTGAGTGGATATACTGAGAACACACCGTGGCATGCTCACAATCCACCGGCACAGCATGGTGACCCGAGGCTCAGACCTGCTGTGGGTCCTTTGTATGGCAAGTCTGCGGTACAGTATGGTCAGCCGATGATGACTACCCAGCCCGCTGAGACTGCCATTACTCAACCAGGGACATGGACAACGGGCAGTGAAGCGTCGGCTCCTCCTCGCAGTGGTACAGCTCCACAGGCTGCTGTGACTCCAGGTCTCTGTAATGTCACTGTAGTTGATTCTATTGTCTTCAGTCTTGTTGTTGTTGTAGAAGAGTAGTTTGAAAATGTTGACAGTCATGTCAACTAAACTCATTTTTATAACCCATCTGTAATGTTTCTTATTACAGTTTTGTATAGCACTGTAGCCTTGGTTTTACATTACCTTGTTATCATTAGTTAGTTATTGCCTGATTTTATTGTTGTCAGTCTTGTCATGGCACTGAATAACCTATAATGTGATGAGGTACAGTTAACAAATAGCTCAGTCTTCAGTGTCCTGATATTGTGCACTGGCCACTGGCTGGTGTATAAAGAAGCTCTGCATCGTTAGTTTGATTTTGCTGTTTTATTGCAGTGTAATGTTGTAATTATGTTATAATGTTAGTGAACCTCATGTTATTAATCAGACCTGTACTAACAGGTTGATTTATTTCTTAGTTGGTGTGAACTTCTCTGTCAAACACATACTAACAGAAATAGCATCTTCAGTCATGCATCCAGTCATAATTTACTAAATTTTATTTTTTTTAAAGTCAACTTGTATGATCAACTATAATTTCTAAACAGAAGTCTTACACAAATTCTACTTTTTCAGTTAAATAATTTTTCCTAATTTTACTTTATTTATTTAATCTAAATCTACTGTTATTGTTATATTTTACTTCTTAAATTATTTTACTGCAAGAATTAATACTTATGAAGTTTTAATATTTATAATATAGTTCTGCCTTAAAGGTGCAATATGATCAAAATTGTGTTGAAATTGTTAAACTCTAACCAACCAACCTAGTTAGTTGGAGCATTAATGCAAAACTGGAAAACTTAAAAGAAACTATTTATGTAAGCAATGGTCAAGCTACTGACTGGACAGTACCTATCAAAAGGCCTAATTATGTTAAGAGTGTTAAAATATTAACACAGCTTGATTTTTCCGTTACAGATATTCGTAGATTCTTTAATGTTTTGTGTGCCAGTTTGGGTTGCCACTTTTTCTTTCCTGTTTATTTTTCTATTTATTTCCCACATTTTGTCATAACGAAACGACCTGCCCATGTGGCCGAGTGGTTAACGTATCAGCCGCCATGTGCAGTAGAGCGTGACGCACTCAATGGCCGGGGTTCGTGCCTCAGCCGGATGCGTCCACCTACCAAAGAATTATTTCTAATAATTCCTATGCACATGATGAACAGGGTGTTAATCCCAGGCAGGTAAGAGGGTGCGACAGTGTCCTCTATAAACGGTGACCATTGCTGATGCCTTGATTAGCACCGTCAAGGTATTGGCCGCACTGACGTGAGAGTCCTAGCAGACAGATATGGCTAAGTCCACTGGCTAGGCGCTGAAGAAGTGTCAGTCCGGTGGCCAAGCACTGAAGAAGTGCCGGTCAGGGCTGGTGCTGAATAAGCACAAGTCCAGGCTTACCAAACAGTAGGCCACATAGGGGGGTACGCTTAGAAATATCAGACAAGCTGCTCATACCTACTTAAGCCTTCCTCCACCCTGCACGATGCACACATACACTGCACACACCTACCAAATCCCCTCCTCTCCCTGAGCTGGCACATTGGACCGATATAAAAGTCTCAGCGCTGGGGTCCAGAGTAGGCTGGACCCCTGCCTGCAATAACAAATGAGCACTATAACGAAACAAAACGGTACTAAAACATATGACTTTGCCATATTGAAACGTATGTCTGTCCTCATTATTGTAGGGTCAGAAGGTATGCTTGTGTCGCATACTGCCCCCTGGTGAGTGACAGTGAGTACGCCGATGGGACGGACGGACACCAGACCGTTGCGTTACATATTTCACTAGATGCAGCCATCATAAAAAGCCAGTTATGAGTCAGTTGATATCAGTTGTAAGTGATGCAGTGTGGGTGTGTGCCAGGCGGAAGTATTGATGTGAACCTGTTGCTGACACAGCTCCTGGCAAAGGGTCTGATAGGACAGAAAGACTCGTCCCAGTCAGCCAGTCCGTCTCCAGCCACTGTAACCAGCAGTGCTGTGGCTGACGATGCTGCCACCGCTGATACATGTGATGTATGCGAGCACTTTTGGTTTTCATGAGACTAATGTTACATATCAATTCAGACACCAAAGTACAAATCAGTTGTCATCACACAGGCTTTTGTCATATGGTGTAATGATTGATCTTGAGTTCGGCTGCCAAAATATATAATGAATAATAAGCATTATGCTTACTGCTGATTGCATTTTCTAGTTAATAAATTTTGCTTAATGGCACAGATGTAGGAGGAGTGAGTTTCATGTGCCAGAGTCATATTACACTTGTTTTGAGTTATTTACTTTGATGCTTTGAAAAACTTGCTGCTCAGGTTATGTAAGTTGGGAAAATAAAGCAGCTTTTGACTGCCTAATTCCTAAAAGCAGTATGTCTGCAAGTAGCAGCAACAGTAATAGTAATTTTGAAATATGATTATTTTAAATTTTATGTGTATATTTCTGTGTTTTGTGTATTTTGTTTAATCCTTTCGCTGCCAAACCGCAAAAAATATAATACCACACTCGCCGCCATGTTGCATAACCATTTCACGTTTGGGAAAAGCCTATGACAATAGCAGAGGTGGGAAAAACCCACAGTCATGTGTGGGCAAACACAGTGTGTGAATAATAGCCAATACTGCAGGTAACATTATATCATAGACCACGGTTATAAGTATTGCCTACCTAGCGTCGCCGGATTCATCTGGCAGTCTGGGGATTATTATTTATTTCCTCCGCCGGAAATATCCGCGTGCAAGGCAGCGAAAGGTTAATCTTTTGAAACCTGTATAATTTTGATTTTATGTTGTATACATTTGCATTGTAAGTGGCCACTTGGCCCTTATGCTTTAATAAATACATACATGTATATGATGTTGTGTTGTCACAGAGCGACGTGTCAAAGAAAGATGATGAAGATGCTGTAGAACCAGTTCCACCAATCTCCGAGTTTGTCGTAGATGACTTGCGAAAGTACGTTACAGATGTGTCAGACATGTACAGCGAGGCCTGAATGTGATTGAACTGGATGCTAATGTCTTGCATTGTCATGTGGCAAAATATTATGCAAATGCATTATTACTGTCATCTGTACTGTAATGGCCATTATGCAGGTTGGCAGGTTTCCCCACTTGTTCTGGAAGAGAACAGTTTGGGATATTCGGCATGGGTTTTTACGGAACACATGCCATTTATGTCATCCACCAACAGTGTCGAGGCAATGAGGGTAATACCAATCTTTCGAAATCACCCACTAGCCTCATTTTTAGGTCGACGCCTCCGAGTCAACCTAATAAAATGGGTCTCAAATGTTCGTCCGTCCGCAAAACGTTTCTTCGATTTCAACGAAATTTGGTATGCAGGTAGAGGTCGACGAGTGATGCATGATGGTATGCAGTATGACCCAATCCAAGGTCAAGGTCACGAGCCCTTCAAAGTTGGAAATTCTGCCATTTTCAAGGGCTATCTCCTCCCCCATTTACAGTTGGTGTTGGCAAATGATCGTGCAGATTCTTAAATTAGGGCACAATACCTGACGCTTATCAGGGCCAGATTTTTCATTATTGTCCTAGTTTTTGTGTCACATGACTTTGAAGTTGGCAGTAAGTAGGAGTTGACCGGCAGTCCCGTACGGGGCTAATTTATTTTTATTCACCACTGTACTTTTGTGGTGGAGCATTACTATCTTCACACTGGTTTTCAATCCCATTGCTCATATTGTTTATATGCATACGAATAACAGTTACGT
>Ga0209780_1000775_pt1 | contig 18797 bp, 13 predicted proteins | sample WorMetexBAHAMAS2_FD_187384 | JGI IMG/M metagenome (GOLD analysis project Ga0209780, IMG submission 187384) | Marine gutless worms symbiont microbial communities from Max Planck institute for Marine Microbiology, Germany - Inanidrilus exumae... | ecosystem: Host-associated > Annelida > Digestive...
CGCAATCGTGGGTTTGTCATTTTAACGCCCTCGCTGGGGTGATTCTCTGCGAATATCGCCATAAGTGACATATTGCTAAAAACTAGATTCTTTGGGCTAAATTTCTGTCGCAGAAAGTGTACGTGCCAGCTACCACGGCTGAAGTACTGTTAAACGACAGCTTTCGAAATTGGCGTTTTCTGAAGGGTTGCGTCAACTTGAACGCCAATTTCAGGTAGCTGGGGACGTCGCCCGCTATCGAGCTATGGACCGTTGGATAGGGGCATGATATGTAGCTACAACTTTGCCGCTGGACGTTTTCACAATAAGAAACTTTGTACCAGACTTTTTTCAAGAGAAGTTGAATTTTACTGGCACAAACAGCGATATCGCGTTTTTTGTGCCACCGGTTCATCTACGGCTCGTTGGAAAGCGCGTGGTCGACTTAATTCCTATAAGTGCTAATTGAACTTTTTTCGCTAGCTATCACGGTTGAGGCACTATGAGCCGATATTGGTCGAAATTGCGCAGTTACAAACAAAGGGGGGTGGGTCACTTTGAATGCAAATCTCAGGGGGAAAGGGTCGTCCCCCACCAACGATTTTTGGCATCAGAAAACTAGAGTCCCTGAGCTATCGTATGGTGAAAAAAATTGCTGAAAATTTCAACCGGCTGAGTAGGGCGCACCAACGTTACAGAGAGACGACAGACGGAATTGCGATAGCATGTAGCGAACGTAACGTAGTCGCGTTCGCTAAAAACGGGTCACATGACCCTTAACACGCCAATTATTAAGGGGTAGTCATCGGAAGACTAGCACTTGATTTAGACTACCTGCGTACAAATTTTGCTGACTGTAGATTAAGCCGTAGAGATATTGTTGGTGCTCAACAACATTTAAATGGTTCACGTGACCTGACCACGCCCTTTTCAGGGATGGTGTGCCGTCCATGGGATATGACTTGCTACGAGTAGCCTATCTACCAATATAAATATCAATATAAATATAAATTTCGAAAATGGGTAGTGTGAGATAGTTAGGGGTCACTGGAAATAGCGCCACTCGACAGAGCGCATACGAAATCCTATTAGCGTTCCATAGTAACCATGTTCCTATAATGCGCCGTTCTTGTGATGTATAGCGAGATAGGCCCCTATTGGTCGAATATCGCCGATCTGAACCTACTCCACTTCTATTTGCGCCCCCAACGGGGGTGACACCAATGGAGTTTCGCCAAGATTTTCGGCAGCAAAAAACTAGAATCAACGGCGTTGTGTGCGTGATGTGACGTTTAGCCGTTTTGGTACAATACGGGCGTGACGTAGGGACAGACGGACTGACACACGACGACAGCATATACCGCGCTAGCATAGCGTTGCGCGGGGCAAAACAGGAACATAGTATGGAACGCTAATAGGAACTCGAATGCACCCTATCAAATGTCACTATTTCCAACTAGTGACCTCCAGTAACCCCTAACTATTCCAAACCACCCCATTTTCTACATTTTGTATCGCCTTTCATATCTACGTAGTGGGTGGAGATAGACTTCAACTTTGGCAGACAGGCTGAACGTCACAAGCGCTAGGCTACGGATGGTAAACCATCCCTGGTTGGTTGGGGTTTAACGAAACCATCCCGGAAAGAAGCGTGGTCAGGTCATTTGAACCATTTAAATTTTGGTGGACGCCCACCATATCTCTGGTACGGCTGAAGCTACAGTCGTAAAAATTTTGAACACAGGTGGGCTATATAAAGTCCCAGCATAAGAATGACAAACCACCCCTAAAAGGAGCGTGGTCAGCGTCACATGACCATTTTCAATTTCGATGCCCACAATCATATTTCTGGAATGACTGAAGCGAGTCACCAAATTATGTACGCAGACAGAGTACATAAAGTGCTAGCTTTGTGTTAACAGACTACCCCCTGATGGGAGTGGTCAGCTTCACGTAACCCGGTTTCTAAATTTTGCCCCTAATCATACCTTTGGAACTGGTAATGCTATGCACTTCAAATTTCGAGTGCTGACTGATACACAGTTTGGTTGGTTAGGGATTAACGGTGCATTCAACACAATTTAGGTTACATCGCACGTTTTAGGTAAAACTATATTGTAAATAGTAAAATGTAATTAATTCTTGGGGTAAGACAACTGAAAATAAAATGTAACAATAACACTAGATTTAGACTGAATAAGTAAATTGAAATTAGGCAAATTATTTTATTGAAAAAGTATAATTTGTGTAAGATTTTCTAAAGAAATTATAGTCGATCATATAATTTGACTTTTAAAATCAAAATTTAGTATATGTTGGCTGGGTGTATGATTGAAGATGTTTTTAATGTCAGTAAAGGAATAGAATTGATGTCGTGTTTGACCATACGAACTACATGACATCAGTACTATTGTACTATCAATCAGTAACTGATTGATATACAGGAGTACCAGTGCATGCATAATATATTATGCCCAAGATGGACGTGTTCAGTCACGTGACCTCTTTAAATTTTGGTAAATAAGTCATAATATCTGGGAGACGGTGCAAGATACAGACATAGTTGCAGTAGAACAGCTAATAGGAAATCCTATGTGGCCTATTGAATGGCACAATTGCCCATACCCATAAATGACCCTGCAGGTCAATTTTGCTGTTTGAAACCTTTCTAACTCCTATACCTCGTTAAACATAGCACGAACTTACTATCATAGCGCATCGCGCGATCCTTCTGCAGTAGCTGAGCTTCCTCTACTATGTACAGGTAGCCTAAGCAATCAATGCATCGCTCCTATCACTTCATATCTGGAAATATCGTTAAAGGTGTTTTAAAGTTTAATGTCATAAAATCTTTGGAAAATGCCGAACAAGTATAGTAGTAATTCCTGATTAGTCTGATTACACTGTATTAACAAGTCCGTAAGAATAGTATGAAAATATCCAACGTTATTATTACAACGGTGCGAACGCAATTTAAGTTTATAGTAGATGCACTGTCGTCTGTTTGCATTCTCCCCGGACACTAGACTTCACTGAGCATACTGCGACTTTATATCAACAGCAGCACAACGACAGCAGTCGATAACTCGCAATTTAATGCTCAAGAAACAGCAACAAAAGATATTTACAAAAACTGCATCAACGAATGAATGAGCGTGCCGAGCAAAAAGAGCAAATGCACGGTTTACATCACCATAGGCGGGCCAACTGCCGTTACAGCAAATGCAAGAGAAACGTCGACAGGCTGTAACTATTCCACCAAGCAGCTGACGATAAAACTTACCTCCATAAAATTAGCCCCATACAGGGACTGACGGTCGACTCTTCACAACTGACGTCTGTGCCGACTTCAAAGTCACACGACACAAAAACTAGGCCGAATATCAAAAATCAGGCCTGAACAAATTTAGATATTGTACCGTAGTTTAAGAATCCGTGGTCAGTTGTCAGCTCCCATTGTCAATGGTGGAGATAGCTTTTGAAAACGGCCGGATTTCCAGCTTTCAAGGGCTCGTGACCTTGACCTTGGATCGGGTAATACTGCATACCCTCGTGCATCACTCATCGACCTTTACTTACATGCCAAATTTCATTGAAAGCAAAGAAACTTTTTGTACATACGTACGTACGCACGGACGGACGGACATTTGAGACCAGCTTTATTAGGTCAACTCTGTCGAAGAGCCGACTTAAAAATTCACAAACAGGTCATACATACAATGAACACAAGTATTTTGACCGTAGAATAATTGTAAAGGTCTAGCATTCATTGAAATAATACCACAAAATGCTATCAGCATTAGCATAACATGTAAATTTACAATTGGACAATTAAATTGCAAGTACACGTATGATGAACTAGAATTACAAATCAACTAAACCAAGTAACGAACTAAACACCTGCTAAAATGCACGTTACGTCATAAACGCCTCAACAGCCGATAAGCAAATTCCAGCAATAAGTAACGCAAAACTTATATGAATACCGATGTAAAGCATCTAGCGAATGTAATTAAATGCACTGCTTGAATGGTACATTGTAATTAATACGGAAACCTAGTGTAAGTTCGATATTCAAGCAGCACAGGCACAACTAGCAAGTAATATACTGTAAAGCAATATGCTTAGTGGTTGTGTAACAATCCACAAACAAACCAGAGCTGTAAACAGTTAATTCTGTTGATTCAAACTGCATTTCTTCAGCCATCGTCACAAGCATAATTAATAGTCATCAAGAGTTAAAACCTGCACAGTGGTCCCTTCAGTGCCTTGACAACGTTGACTACGGGCCACCTATAAAGGACGTCCACATAAAATATGTAGTTGTTACACCCTCCCCAAATTGCATGGAAAACGCCGTTAAATGCTAACCAACCAACCTTGATCTTACAATCAATAGGTTACATATTCCTCTCCTGGTCGGCATGGTTGCATATATGACTCCAAGCAAACTGTTTGCAATGTTTTGTGTCTGTCACCTGGCAGTATAATTTTATATCAATGTAAAATTTAGGAAGGTAACGGCTGGTCTGCCATCCATAACACTGGGCATCAGACTGAATAAAGCAAGACAGCTTAGAACAAAGCAAGACATTTTCTATAAACAACATGGTAGCCAACATATAAGCTGCAATTCTAAGTCTGAACGTTTTAAGTCAGCACTTTCAAACTTTCAAATACAATTACATGGAGAATCAACATATAACGTTTACAGCCCTAAACGAACTGACATTTTGTTCTGTGTCACTCACTAATGAATACAGGATCTTCAATTGCGGTTATCTCCAGAGTTAGGATTGGGATGATGAAAGAAAGCATTGGATTATGTTCACTGAATATTACGAAGTTAAATCAATGGAACAACACGACAGTGGTAACATCAGCCATGGTTACTTTTTAAGTCCAGCCAACTACAATTTTGTAAGTCGTCAGGAACTGCGTCACTGAATAAAAACATCTACATTCACTCATATAATGAGGACAAAAACGACAAACGTACATCAGCATAAAACCGTGCAAGACGGGAGATGACACAGCAAAATCACTGTGGTTATCAATCTGTGACAGAGAAATGGCCCGTAGCAAAGATTTTGCATCTCTTGCTCACAATGGCAGACAGAATTTCAACAAACGTGCATAAACACGCGGCATACTCAACACACAAACGATAAAATCTTAACAGACTAGACAACGCCGGACGCACAAACTAATCATTCTTATGATACAATAAAAACGAGCTTCTTTGGCTGGGAGATACGCAGTACGTTTAGCTATCTCGCATACACATCACAGCTATAATATCAACATTAAAGACATTCATATAAATCGCCCAAACCCTGCAAAAGATATGTCAGCCAGTTCCCCAGTCTGCTAGAATGCAAGAATCCACTTTGGTCACTGGGTGAGGTCAAGCGATTAATAGACAGATTTTTCTGGAACATGGCAAACCTGGTTTAGGAATATGAAGTCCTCACATTCGGTGCCACAGCGACGTTGACATATGACCAATGACCCTTTGTCAATTTTCACAAAATAACACTCTGAAGTGGTCTGAATAGTTCTCAAACATACAAATTCACTAACATCACGACAGTTGATAATTACTGATAGCGAGTAACATGGACAAGAAATCAGCACCGGTTTCACACGCTGCATGGACGTATGGTAATATATTTTTCCAGTGGTACCATTTCCTTTTGCTGATTGTCACAATGGTAAAAATTTGGGCAACTACAAGGCATATATGTGAAGCAATGACTGGTGACAGGTTTCTGGACAATAACCAGGGTCAACTGGCACAATCATATCCTATATAAAAACATTACTGGTCCAAACAAGATATCAACAATCCAGGTTGAAGACAAACCCATAAGTACTGGCACATTTGGACAAAATTCAAAAATACAATCTGCAGTGTCCAACTTCAACTAAGGAGCACATCCACAGTTCAGAAACTTTGCAGTGAGTGAGTAGATGACCACATTATCTGGCTCTAAAATGAATGGCAGAATATCATCGGCCTTCTCTAACTCCTAACTGATGCTATAAAACTTTGTGCTCAAAACGAAATTAGAAACCATACACAAAATGTGATTGTCCTCGCATCCAACCAAATTGCCACCAATCCAGTGAGCTAAATTTTGTAGGATGCCAAACATAGTATGTTGGCAAACGCAATTGAAGCAAATGGGCAAAAGAACTCAATGTTCATTTGTGGCCCATTGTGATTAACACTGGTAACTGCAGCAACCAACTTTAACGATCACGCTTACAAGACGAAAAAGTGTTCTTGAAAGTGGTGCCTGAAACACCATGACAATACCAAGAAAACAGAGGAACACAAACTGGGAAAACTATGTTTAAAACTTAGCACGACAAAATACCACCTACCAACAACGACAGCTCAAAATAAGCTACAAAATTTGGTTGATATGACCAAACCTAATGAACGGCCTTCAAATCAAGATAAATAAACGTAGAAATTAATGATGTGTGGTGCAGACTAAGTAATACACAATTACACACTCATATGTACAGAGAAAGGACACTCTCAACAGCCAGCATTAGAAATTGTCAAAATAATGCAAAAATCTCAATTGCTAGCAAATTAATTAATTCTGTCAGCCATAAAATGCGCAGTAAGCAGTGCATATAGGATTAAATCTGCAGAGCAATGTTGCAATTCAAGCCATTAACAGTTTGGAGTGCACCTACACAACTACAGTCTGGTTATCGGAAACACAATAACATAAAAATAGAGCAAACAAATATGGTCAGATACACTCATACAGTCCAGTGCAGTGTCGTTTTAACAGTAAGGAATGTAATTCAACAGATATCAACGCGTAGTCACGTAGCACACTGCATCTCCTTTATGCAGCCACTTCCTAGTTGCTGTCGAATAGCTCGGCTCGATTGAATTAACTATAAACACACATACGCCGGCAAATGTGAATCAAATCATTGAGCAATGTAATCAGTGCGATCATCGGGGATACGACCCAAGTCTAACATTCGTGACCTACGACACTGGTCGACTCGACCCAGTTCTACTTCTTGCAAGAGAACCAGACCCTGTCTCTTTTTATCACATTTACAGCAGAAAAACTGACACCGATTAACCACGAGGAATGCCAGAAATAACAGATAAAAAGCAAGTACGTAGTTGGTTGGGAGATTAACGTCCCCTCCAGCACAAAAATAGGCTATATCAGGGACAAGGTCTTGGGTGGAGATTTAGTTCTGCAAAGTTAAAGATGGCAAATGATACAATAACCTCCCGACCTCGTTGACTTTTTGTTCAGTGACAACTAAAACAGAAATGGATAGGGGAAGTTCATTTAACTTATTACGTTAGCGCCTACAACAGGGTGGAAACTAACCCACAAGACCTATTTATCAGTTCAACGTGTTATCTTGTGTAACTGCTGTTGTTCAGTTCCTATAACATATCAGTGCCTAACAACTCTTGTTGTACGATATCTTTTCTGTGTTGGTCTGGCTTTTGAATGCTTCCCTTAGGTAAAACCCAACAGAAGCATCCGGGGACCTCCCACCCACGGTAACAGACCTGCCCCCTCCAACCCCACAACTACGTAGAGCAAAGACTCTACGACTATTCATCAACAGCAGGTTTCACACGTAATTCTACTCATTACGATATTCAGTCAACTGATACAGTATTCACAGACGCAGCTATCAAAAGGATACAGCACCTGCAGCCGTCTTTTATTTCAACAAAATTTATCGGATTTTTTAATCCCACTCCAGCAAATACAATCACTATAAAAATTTGTAGGGCTGCTAACGATTAAAGATCTTTCAGGTGATTAACCTTTCAATGACTGACAGTTAATTAATTAATTGTTAAAAATGACTGAACTGACATCAATATGACATCTCAAGTGTGCCCTGGACTGACCGTAATTGGTCACTACATTTGGTCACATTGGACTGCTCTGGGGTAACGGAACGTGGCATATAGTTTGCACATTGTGTTCAATAAAGAACTTAGCTTAACTAAGTTCTTAACAACAGTAACAATGCACAAAAACTTCCAGTTCAACTAAACATCACATTGACTTCAGTAGGTAAGGAATTAGGAAATTACTCGAAAATTAATCGTCACGAAAAAATAATACTTAGAAATTCCTTACGATTAATCGGACAATTACTCGTTAACATGGGAAGCTCTAAAAATTTCCCACACTATCGCAAAATGATATCACATTATGGTCTTACAAAAGTGTCTTTTAGAACAGCTATCAGCTAACGTGTGACAGAGTATCATATGTCTATTATATAAAAGAAATAAAACCAAATTCAACTCGCACTGTACCATAAACAAGGTAAGCATAACAGTAGACGAAACACAAATATATAACATGCCAAAACCACTCAGAAATCTGTAAATTCAACACATGGATGTATATTGTACATGTTGGTGAGGAATCAATGGTTTCATGCAGGTACAAACATCAAAACCTTAAATTAATTACATCACTCAGAAAAAACGTCCATCAAGTACAACAGGAGTCATAAAATTCTTTAAACCCAAAATTTCTATCATCAAAACCTTTAAGAAAAACCGGAAAACATTTTTTTGCAAAAATCACGACAGCTCTTGTCGCATAATGTGCATCCTCTTCCATTACTTTTATTGCAGTAAAGGCTGTTCAACTGCTACCACTATAATTATCGTCATCATATTTCAACACAAAATTAGCACGCTACATTCACCTAATACTGTTCCACATAAAGTTGCAATATTAAAAATTGGTTAACAATACTAAACCAGCAACATTTTCTGACTAGAGCTAACAGTCATCTGGCATTTCTATAATGTTGTTAAGAGTGCCTTGTGGTTCATCTATCAACCTGTAACTATGGCAGCGTGGTCTTTCACACATGTCAAATGACAAACCAACCGGCAAGCAGTGGACCCACATGTACAGCAAGTTATACACATCAATGATGAAAAGTGCTCATATTTCCACCACAGTGCTATAACCATTTCTACAACTAGATCCAGTAACAAAAGCCTTAACAAATTAACCGCTCAAAATTCCTGACCACTGTTCTACTTAATGCAATACTGACCCTCCAGTATATCACACTCTTCCCCTATGATTTCAGGTGCTGGCCTCATAATATGACCCTTACTCAAAAGTGTCAAAAAGTATCACTGTCTGTGTTCCGCCAAATTCTGCTGTTTGAATCCTTTCGAACTCCCATACCTTGTGAAACATAGCACAAATTTACTAGCATAGTGCGCAGCGAGGTCCCTCTACAGTAGCAGAGCTTCTTGTTTCATCACAGTGTTGGGTATCAAAGGCTGTTGTGAAGATCCCACTCGTTGATAACATCACACATCCAACGTTGTTTACAGCACAACAGCTAATGCTAGGCAGGCAGATAAAGCTTCCCCATCGTGCACACTTTACTAAGGGTACCTGTCACTCCTCCTACTCTTTTTCTCCACCCACAAAGGCCCCAGAGCTGTAAGAGTAGCCTCATCTGTTTTTATGCAAGATGTAGTACAAGGCAATCAAACAGGACTTAAAGTTTTTTATGTTCAATCTGCATTATAGTATCTTTTGGTTTATTGATGACATGTCTGCTTCTGTTGTGGTAGGTTTAGTTTCTTCAGTACCATACAAACTGACTGGCTGAGAAATCATCGCTGAAAGAACACACCCTATTTTTGTTTTGAATGGAATGTGAAACCTAAATTCAATCAGTCAAAACCCTACTACCTATGTCCCTCAATTCCCCCCCCAGAGCTCTCCCTTCCCCAACAGAATTTGCAGTAACGAATAGTAAAGTAACAATAAGTGCTGCCTTGCAAGTAAATTAATTATTTCTTTTTTAAAGCAGTGGCTTCTTCCACACTTCCAATTTAACATGCAACTCGATCAGCTGCAACAACCGGGCACTTTTCTGCTGAGACATCCTGGAGGGTCAAGCCAGCAAACACACAACGAGAAAGTTTTTAAGAACAAACAAAAACAATGGGAAGCGGTGTCAAATACAAAGACAATTAACATTCATCCCCATTTTCAGCCTTATCACTCAAGAGTACTGCCACCATAGAAACGATCAACGAGAAAATAGTGCATGTCCGACTGCAACAGATGCTTTGCCGACGCCGGACTACTTTCAACCGATGCGTCTGGCCGAGAGTTTGCCACCGGTGACACGGATGGAGATGACAGATTGTTTTCGGTTGGAGTTGGAAACAAAGACGTGCTGTATTCGGTGACAGCGGACCGTGAACTGTATCCCTCATCCAGCTGTTGTGCAGGACCAGTCTCCGAGTACACAGTGTCCGAGTCAATAATGCACACGTGGGGCACGTCTGAAGCTAAATATGACGGCGGATTGGCACTGGGTTCCGTTATCAACGACTGTAATTCTACCGGATGCGTTCTGTAGTCGCTCAACGACGGGCAGTCTCTGTCTGTCATCACGCCGGGGGATGCTCCACCGCGCAGCGTTGGGCTCAGAAACCAGTCGGATCGTTTGCGGAGACGCACCATCTGCCTCTGTCGAACGCTGTCATACCGGTTGAGGCTACCGGCCTGAAACGACGTATTGACGCACGGACTTGCCTTCATGATGGGCGAAGAACCATCACACGTCTAGTAACAGACATTTCATTCACGCATCACGAACACTTTACCAACAACTCAATGCCATGCGCTCAACTGCCACCATTACTTACTGCACCTCATATTACTAACACTACATGAACTCTTTTTTAACAGCCATGTGAAACTGGGTTAGTCGGCTGATCCCTGGAGTTTCTACCTTTGCTCATTCTTAACCGATGTATTTCTCAGTACTCACTTTTCACACCTTCTTTACTACCATCAAACACCCCGTGCAGGCTCCAGAGTTGTTATAAGAGGCCCTCTCCATTTCCAGACGTAAGGTCATAAAAGTCGACCAAATCCAGCTTTAGGTCTTTACGTTCATTTTTTGCGTTATTTATAGTACCTTTGTAACACAAAATAAACACTGTACCTTTGATGGTACATTGATGTTAGTACCACATCTTCCCTAGTCCAAATGCACCATGTGCCATCAGCGAGGACATACAGGCATCATTTTACTAATACACACACAAACTACTAGTAATACTACTGTATTGCTCACGCACTGGTGTAGTTGAAACTGAACGTTTTGGATAGTCACCGACTTATCTCGGATACTGTTTCCGTTTCCCGACTTTGTCGGTTTTCAGAATTTCCATACAATCGACAACCACTGGATCACGAACCTTTCACAAAACCCATTCAATCCCTGTTTCACTGGCCCTCCCTTTCTGGATGCCTGGCTAGGTCCCCAAACTAGAATGCTGTGGATAATTGCGGCATGTTCTGCAGGCCAAGTATCCATCCCGTCGTCAAACTAACAGTGTCGAAACACTCGAAGGGAACTAAAAGCACTGACATACATCACGGAAATTCCACCACTTGAATCATCCTTCGATTCACCGACTGACTCTATGGGAAGAGGACGATCATTTTGTGCCAGTAACCACCTAATGCCAGTACTGTGAACCCTTCACATAACAAAAAGTATAAGATGAACTTTGATGCCCCAGCGTCAACGTGGATGCCCTCACCACCACATACTTGAACCAAGCTATGATCTCGACCTTTGACCTCCAGAATATAATCAGTCAACTACTAAAACTGTTCTAGCCGACTGCAACAGATGCTTTGCCGACGCCGGACTACTTTCAACCGATGCGTCTGCTATGAGATAGCAAGGTAACAGTATCTGACCGGATGAACGCGACAGCCTAAAACACAATGTCTTCGGTGACAGCGTTGGGAGGCAAAAGCATAAAAACCGATGTGAATTCTGAAACAGTTTCAGTAACCTGATGAACATCCGGTGCCGACAGCGACGACGTGTGAGCTAGTTTTGCATGCGTGTCGCGATCAGCACCCGGCACGCTGTTTTGAGCGATGTGGGTCGGCAAACGATAAGCTTCGGCTACAGTCACACCGTTTCCGTTATCGGAAATCCGCCGTGCACATAACTCCTGAAGCGACGATGTCCGCGAATCATAGAACTCACGTTCGTTGATCACTGCCATCCAGAAAACCAACATGTATGGTACTTAGACTGATCATTTCTACCAAAATGGAGATTCGCACATTCACAAACAGAGAGGGAATCCAGCGTTTCTCAAATCCAGAAGCGAAGTAATATTCCAGCCCCCAACCCCCTGGTTTAGGAAGCTGGAAAGCCAGGTCTTCCGGTTGAAAATGGAGCAGCCACTGTGAAAGACAAAATTAAGTACTGTGTATAGTCATATGTTTAAATCCATGTTCACAGCTGCAACAGAATCCACATTTTCAGTGTTGACACCATCAACAGGCCATGCCATCTCCTCCTATTACTAACACTACATGAACTCGTTTAACAGCCATGTGAAATTAGGTTAGTCGGCTGATTCCTGGAGTTTGTTTCTCCATTCATTCACAACCTGTGTATTTCTCAAAATTCACCAAAACAACACAAAAAACTGAAACACGATGTAGCGCTGTATTTCAAATCCAAAAATCCTGTTTTCCGATCTTCAATCACAAAGATTTGTAAGATTACAACACAGATAAAACAGAACAGAAACACATGCCATTTAACAGTCGTTTCCAGATGAACTTAGGTTAACTAATTGCCCCACAATTTTCTTTTTATTACTGGCACGCATACACATAGTGTAGGGGGCCAGACTAGTAACGCACGCTGGTGTCTGTCATTGTCATCGGTAACACACACGGCGCCATGCAACTCATCAGGGGGCAGCATGTGGTGGGCCAGTAGTGTTACGTCCCGTCAGGGCGACACCTTGTTTGTTCTGAGATTATGTATTATTTCAGGGAAGACATAAAGCTTCGCAATTCGCTGATCTCTGCTTTGTTCTTCCTTTTATTTCAAAGCAAAAATTGCCTTCAGTGCTTTCACGCTGTTGGAAGAGCATCCAGCCTGTGAAAATTGAGTGATGAGGCGCTGACGTGCTGATCTGTTTAAAGCAAGATGCAAATAAATTGCACATAGTCTGTCTAATGCCACTGATAATTCATCATCTCTTGCCTCACTAAAATCCAGAATTATTCTGCCTCTCAGATGCCAGCTTACCCAGGATGTCCTGGACGAGTGGCTGTTAAACGATAGTTTGTTGGTTTTTTAAAGTAAACCTACAAATTCCTTTCAATGATGTAACTTAACCACACATTCCATTTATATCAGCCCTGTATTGCTATGATACATCCCCAATTAATGGCATCTGATGTACTTTGTCTTTCAGTTTTAATGAAAATCCTTTCTCGGTTAGTACATGCAAATATGCATTAAATAGTCTAAGCCTCACTGTCATTCTTGTAAATATGATCCCCATTTAATAGCTTCTCTATACCTCATTTGTTTGGTCATTATCTATCGAAAATTCGTTGTTTGTTGCATTATGATTCCTCATACCACCTCTGAAGTTACGACCTTATGGCGGAATAGAAATTTGTATATTATTATTATTATTATTATCAATTTACACCCTCAACTCCTGCCTAAATTAGCAACTATGAGACAATCATCAGACACAAAATTGAATACATATGCACCACCACCACCACCCCAGTTGTAACGGCAGTTTTCCTCATGGAAACCTTCTTTCATTGGTTCACCTTGGTTTCTTCAACCATTTACTGTGGAAGATTACCCTTGGGGAGAAGTGGCTGGATGCCCATGTTGTCACCCAACCACCAGTGTCAATGTACTGAAAAAAATCAAAGCACTGAACCCAACCAGTGGACTGGCCGTCACTTCTTTCTACATCACCGAACTCCTGAAAAGGGCACTGCTTCTTTCACGCTGGCCCTCTGACGCCAGTACCATTAAGAAACTGAATCACTGGTAATGCATTCAACTGACCTACAGGAAATAAAACAAACAGCGACAAAATGTAACTAAAAATATGCACAACTAAAGCTAACCAAACTGAAGCCTGCTGGTTCAGTCATTGTCTATAAAAGATCATCTAATCCACTGGCCTTAACAGTAACTTATCAATACAAGAGACAGAATATGCACACAATTACTAAAATGCAGCCAACATCTAGGCAAGCAGTCACAGCTGAAAACATGCACTAACAATGCTTGGAAAGAAAACTAGCAAAATAAAAACAGCAAAAGAATACCATTCGAAACTGGATCAAATCCGCGGCATGCCGCATCAGTCGTAATAACGTGTGCGAACAGCTGACGACATTCATCGACTGTATAAATAAAAAGTAATCAGCAGAGTCATAAAGTGAATTATTGACAAGTGACTCAACTACATTGCTGCCACTTTCTAACAACTACCCGATGACCTTAACGACAAATGTTTTCGTGCATTCTTCACAAAATCGGGATGAACAGCATCCGACAGCAGGCATTGATGACCATTCCTTAAGCAGTCTAGCAATAAATCAAAAAGATGAGTTTCCTACAGTGTTTTGACACTGCTGGTTGGGAACAGGAAAGACACATGGTCTGTACAACATCAGTGACATCTATTTCCAAAGGTACTCTTTTAGAACCTGAGGAGAAGAACACCAAGTGGACAAGTTCATCTGGAAAAGGACGTTAGAATGGAGGCAGCGTTCTTGACAAAAAAAGATAATATATTACTAGTGATGTGACGATTGTGTTTTTTCCCTCTTGATTCGATTTCAATTCAATTTTTTATAAACAATTCGATTTCAATGCAATTTTTTCGCCCCAATATTCAGGGTTAAATATATAAACTTCACTGCACTCAGCATGATCGGATTTGTGGAGATATAACTCCTCCACATTCGGCGTGATCGCACTCGCGGGGGTGTAAAACACATTCTGTAACCTCCTGCGCTGATCGCCAGTCCCTCTAAGGCATGATTTCGACTTGGATTTTATTGCCCCAATATTCGGAGTTGAAGATATAAACATTTCTGCACTCAGCGTGATTAGATTTGTGGAGATAAATAACTCCTCCACACTCGGCGTGATCAGACTCGCAGCGGTGTACAGCCCATTCTGTGACCTCCTGCATTGATCGGCGGTCCCTCTAGGGTGATACGGTATCGGAATCGAGTCGCATTTGCTCAAAAAATCGCGATATCGACTCCGTTCGATTTTCCTTAATAATAGCGATTTCGATATCGATCTCGATAATCGTCACATCACTAATGATTACAAGTACAAGCCTGGACCAGGCAAGAGAAATGACAGACCTGAATTTAAAACTGTAATTGAGTCACAGCAGCATGTATTTTCTGCGTTTTTAGAGTTCATTGTGCTAATGCTACTGTTGTGACTTTGACAGTGGGCTTTCTCGGTAAGGGCTATACAGCGCCGTGTGGTCTGCAACAGCTGAGCTTCTTGTAACTTGCTGGTGTTAATAAGTGACTTACAGCCCTCGAAAGAGTCATACAATTGCAAGATAAACAATAAGCACTAAACATCAAGCTGATAACACATGCAAGTGACTTAATCCAATGCAGCTCCACTAAAGCCAGTTAAATATTGTATTCTCCGGGAAGAAAAATTTAAAGAGGAAAGATGTGAAAGATGCACTGTTAGTCTAAGCTTCTTCTAACAGATCACACACTGTTGAACTTCGATTTTACGAAGTGAAACTTCAATATGTATACATGCTATGCTGTATTACACCTTTATTGATTCCAGTCATGTTTCTTAATAGCATTTATTCTGCTACATAGACTTTTAGTTTTAGCAGACTCACATTAATTATTTTCCGTGTATAAACAAACATGCAACGTATCGACTATACGGTCTTGCTTGTAGCCTATGATTTGCAATGAAATAATACAAAAGTAACATTTGGAAATGAGATTATACTTGCATTCCATGCAACAACACTACATGAAAGACAATGAAAGCCTGTAGCACGTACCACACTCGACCCGTAACGTGTCATTGGTGTCGTCAGTGGTCACTAGAGGGCACCTGCCACTCAGCCGGTACTTATACTTCTCGCGGACTTTGATCGCGGTGCTTGTGCGCTCCGTGAAGTACTGGATGTTGGCGTGGCCAAGCATCGCTGGCTGGCCAAAATTGTCAATGATGACGCGGATGAGCTGTACGGCAGTGCTGACCATTGCCGGCTCCGTTGCACACGTGTGAAAAATGCTTCCTGCAACCGACTTCGCCAGCGCCTCGGACGTCATCGCGTTGTACTCGCAGTGGTTGACGACACGAAACCACGTCCCAAACAGCAGCGCGACGAGCCGCTGTGTCGCGATGGGCAATGAAGCAATGATGCTGCGGAAACAACCATTATCACCTTCGACCATCATCTTGTGTGTTGTGTGTGTAACCATCAAGATCTAGACATTTGTCATGCCTATCTAGGCAAAGTTCAAATGTCAACATCACAGGTCATTTAACTCCATAGTCATAGAACAAAAACGTTGCTAAAGAAAAAAGTCATCCATGCAACCTTATAAGGGCTTTCTACTTTCCAACTCAAATGGCTTGATACATTTATGCAGCAATGTGCTAAAATTCCTTTTAACGCTATTCATTCCTCCATTCGAGAGCTTGTCAACACAAACTACAAGCACAATAATAACAACCTTATGACTATGGCAAAACAAGGGGAATTAAACAAATGGATTGCAATAATCAGCAACTTTTAATCCCATGCACAAGTGTTAAATTCACGGTACGGAGATGACGTGGTAATGCCATCAAGAACACAGCACCGTCTGACAATCACTCATACCCCCGTCCAATGATATGCCTTGCTGACGTACCGGTGAATTGCATCACACTGGTCACAGTGACTGCTCAACTCTAACACGTTCAACAGACGATGCTCAACCTCCACTCCGAACAAGCCACCGGGAATTTTCAGCAGAAACATCTACAACACAAAACATGCAATTGACGCATGGAAATGTGTGATTTTCAACAAACGTTTAACTTAGCAGTTCATAATGGCCGACGAAATGCAGTACACTTGTGTTCAAATAAAAAAGATGTAATATTTCGTGCAGAAATTTGATGCTGTTGGCTTGGCAAAAGCAAACAGCATCTGGCCAGTTAACACAGCTCCAGAAATTCCAAAAGTTCATATCTGGAAAAACGAATGCAAGCCAGCATAACACTGGAAAACAAAGCTGAATGTAGAAGTGGGACAATGGTTTTCAACCTGGTGGAATTCTCCTAGGGGAATTTAAGGGTTTCAGGGGGAATGTGGAACAGAGATTGGCAGACCCAAACTGTTGGAATATTGATCTTTTAGCAGATTTAGCTGAAGTCATTCCAATCACTGTATAGCTGGGCCAAAATTTCAGCAATGTACAGATGCCAAATCCTACATGGTACGCTATAATCACAACAAAGTACGTTTCATTGCATAATGTCCTGTATTAGTCAGAATGCATCTTTTGAGTCAAACAATCTTGGAAAGGAGGAACGACATTCTGACATGTGATGAAAAGGGTGCAAGGGCATAAGACAATTATAGTAGCAGCAATGTTTCACGGCAAATGGGCGTGATAACAGAATGGCAATGTGAGGTTCAAGTCTCAAGCACTTGCACTCAACATTCTTTAACTCTGTCTATGAGCCAGTTGCACACACATTTCGACAGAATGGTTTATTTCTTTCGCCAGTCTGGTACTGGCTCACTTGCTGAGTGATGTACAACAAGCTTATTTGCTGTTTATGGTAATACTGTATATGAGTGCATATGATGATAAAAATCAGCCATACATCAGCTCTGAGCTCATGCTGCAAGACAACGGATATGGACAGCAATGTGTCCGTTTCTCCTCACCTTTCGCCGGCATGTGCCATACACGGATTGATGCTGGGCTAAGTTGACCTTCGTGGCCCATTACATACTGAGATAGCTTAACCAGTGGCACAGCTATGCTTTGAGCAGCCCACAATTAAACAAGCTCAGTTTAACGTTCATGTACTTTTTCATTCAGTTATGTTCGGTCGTCCATTTTTTCTTCGGCAGTGCTTGAGTCTTGGGGTCCCTGGGGGTCAGAAGCCCCGCTGGTTTATTGAACCATCTCTACCCCCTGTAGCTATGACAATGCACTGAACTGCCCACAAAAGTTAACTATTCCCACATAACCAAACCCAAAGTAGAATACTACACTGATTGAGAATAACGCATTACTATTAAGTCAAACTACCACCTACAACCTGTGCATAGCCAAACAAAAAGAAAAATTACCTTGACAACTGATGCCAACGTATAGAAATTGTAATCTGACAGCTGCACGGGGGATCCCTCAGCAAGCCGCCTTACTATTAACTTCAGATCAGTGTGACTGCCGGGCCGTCGGAAGAGGTCCGAAGTCGCAACGCCTTCACGAGCTATGTACACTATGACATCCTGACAAACACATTCACGCAACAATTACTGCATCCTACAACTTGCTACCGGACTAAAAGAAAATACTGTTACATCAATTGCTGTTATCAATGCTGCAGCAACAAGCAGCCAATGGATGCTCCAGTTTAATAAGTAAACATATACAGGGTGGGCCAAAAAAAACCTGACCAATTTTGGATGTTAATAACTTTCAATACAGATGACATTCCATAGATCAAATGGTGTCACTGTTTCCACAAATAAGTTTTCTTTATGAGTTAATACATTGATTACGTTTCGTGTATTAAATATTCTTAGCAAACACAATGACGTCATAGCTACGTAATTTGTTCTTGTTATTATAGTACGTTACTATGGTACTGAGTTGTAACCATTGTTACTATGGCTCCTTTATCATATGATGATA
>Ga0209780_1000776_pt1 | contig 18792 bp, 12 predicted proteins | sample WorMetexBAHAMAS2_FD_187384 | JGI IMG/M metagenome (GOLD analysis project Ga0209780, IMG submission 187384) | Marine gutless worms symbiont microbial communities from Max Planck institute for Marine Microbiology, Germany - Inanidrilus exumae... | ecosystem: Host-associated > Annelida > Digestive...
GCCTTCAACTCTCCCTCCCACTCTCCCTCCCTCCTAGTGTTGACAGCATTAGGGGTTTCGCGCGCATGCTGCCGGTTTTGCAGCGGCTCGGCGATGCTTACGGTTTCTAGTTCCTTAACTTTTTTCCTTATTTACTTACTTACTCGTTTACTTTCAAACTTATCTACTTCTTCCAGAATAGGCCCATTCCGTTTCTAGGCCAGAGGTTGTAGGAGCCGACCAAACTTGGTTTTATTTGTTTATGCTCATTTTGTGTTGTAATGTATTTTGTTACAGATGCATTTTCCTTTTGTTGTATTTGATTTAGTTTTTCAGTACTAAGCCAAGACATTGTCTGGGAAAAACGTCTTTGAAATTAAATATTTTGTGTCAGGTGGGAGTTAAGCTTGACTGTTGTCAGTCATTGTTGTCAGCTGTGTACCAGTGTGTGTTAACTGGTGTCTGAGAGGTGCATTGTTGGGAGTAACTCACTGTATCAAATGTTTGCAGGCAATCAGCACGCCGCTCTTTACTCATCAGAAGCAGGCGCTGAGTTGGATGATACGTGCAGAGAACACCGACCGACTGCCACCGTTCTGGCTGCAGCGCGGCTCTTACTACTACAACTCACTCACGTCTTTCTCGTCACAGGCACGACCTCAGAGTATCCGAGGAGGTACGTGAGATTGTGCACTCAGTTGTGATGCTGACTCACACAGCGTTCACAGTCCATTGGTTTATGGATGATTTTTCATGTCTAATTGTTACGGGCTCCGGGACTGCAATGCACTCTGATTCATTTGTTGTTGTCGGCGCTATATAAATTTACTTACTAACTTGTTTACTTAATTGCTTACTAAAGTAACTAATCCCTATTAAATTATAATATTTTACGATATGTTGCTACCATAAAGGTGCAATATGACCTTAATTTTGTTGAAAAGCACCGATGAATCCCAACCAATCAACCCTCTTTAACTTCCTTACTCACTTTCTTCCGTATTTACTTCCTTACTTACCCATTCTGTTTCAAGACTCTGTCACCTCAAACACTGGCTTGCGGTCGCATGACGGCGCCACACTGTACATCAAAGAGTCCTGATGATGCACTTGATCGTCGCGCCTTTCGGCCCGACCACATGGTGTGGCATGCACGTGTGGATCACCGGTATCTAGCCCAAAGTCGGCTGCTGGACAACCACCCACGTCGCCAACCGCCAGGACTGGCTGGTACAGATATAACTGAAATGTCACAAGGCGCTAACAAGCGGCAGAGACATCTGGTGACGACCACCGGAAATTTGATGCATTTATCAAGGAAACTAAAATCACACTTTTTCTTGCAAAACCTGCTGAAACTGATCGACAATGGAAATTGTGGAACCGGGAACCGTAACAACACTTGCGTCTGTTCGTGTTTGCTGTGGTCTGGCTTGTCCACTGCATGTGATTGCAGTTGCTATTGTAATCTAAGTTGGTGTGATTGAGTATTAATGATATTTGTTGTGCTTCCTTGACATACAAGTGCACTTTGTGGTTTTTCATTGATATACAAGTGCCACAGCCATAATGCCATCAGCTGTTTGTGGATGTCAGTTCTAGGATTTTAAGGACCTTTACAACAGTGAAGTGAAGTACCGTACATACTAGTCGAATGTACCAACTTGTGAAATGTTTATCAAAAATATTTAGCTAAGCCCTCTCTAAGAAACTTATTCAGGAGCTGTTATGGATTTGTTAAAGAAACTCATGTTTGTAACATACTGTAGTGATTGTTTCTTCAGTTGTATATTGGCTATGTAGCTTTGATTTTACATTTTTAGGTCGACTCCTCCTAGTCGACCTATAAACGTGTGTCTATAATGTCCATTCATCCGTCCGTTTGTACGTCCGTCCGTCCGTCCACAAAAAAATTTCTTCGATTTCAATGACATTTGGTTTGTAGGTAGAGGTCGATGAGTGATGCATGATGGTATGCAGTATGACCCGATCCAAGATCAAGGTCACGAGCCCTTTAAAGTCGGAAATTCAGCCATCTTCGAAGTCTATTTCTATTTATAATGGGGGCTGACAAATGACCACAGATTCTTAAACTAGGGCACAATACCTACAGCTTATCGGGGCCGGATTTTTGATTTTTGTCCCAGTTTTTGTGTCACGTGACTTTGACGTTGGCAGTAAGTAGTAGTGAACCGTCAGTTCCGTATGGGGCTAATTTATTTGCTATTGATTTTCTGATTTTGTTCTTTACCATTTTGCCCCATACGGGCTCCAGGGTGGTAATGTGCCATGATTCATGTTTTGATTAAGGCGCTATATAAATTGCTTGTGTGTTTACTCAAGTACTTCCTCCCTTCCTTCCTTACTTTCTTCTTGCCTTATACTTTCTTCCTTACTCGTTTATTTTCTGACTTATTTGTCTACTTCTTGCAGAATATACACATTCTATTTCCAGGCTGGAGGTCGTAGGAGGTGATCAAACCTGGCTTTCGTTTTTTCGGTTCGTTATTTATGCATGTTTGCTTTTGTTGTATTTGTTTTAGTTTTTCAGTACTAAGCCAAGAGATTTGTGGGAAGAACAAAATGACATACTTTGTGTCATGTAACTTTTGTGTCGTGCGGGGCATAAAACCTTAACTCAATCCGTCAATCAGTCTCCACCATTTTAGTGTTTTCGTGTGGTTATGCTGACGTGAAGTTTCTATCTTACTCTAGGAGTTTGCTTTTAGTCAAAGTCCCATGTTTTACGTATGTTTCTCTGAACTGTTTTTGCCCTGCTATCTGCTGAGTGGTTGATTGTGTATTAGGTATACTGGCTGATGACATGGGCCTCGGCAAATCATTGGAAATCATTGCGCTTATTCTGACAAATTTTGAAGGCGGGAAGCCGCTGGCCGTTCCTATACCTGGCAAAATTAGGCCGTCACGGGTCAGTTTATCTGCCATGTGTAACACTTTCTGCAGCCTGATGGTGAAACGTTGTTGTGATTCGTCATTTTAATTTGCTGATATATGTGGCATGTTAATCTGTATGTAGTAACAGTTTATGAATTTTCTTGTCATATGGTAAATAGATAGATGTGCTGTAGGACATAAATTCTCAAGAACAATGTACAGATGTATAGTATTCTTGACACATTTTAAAGTTGACATGTATGATATTGACATTGATAGGCTCAATCTTGTGGAAATTGTTCTAGCACGGGTTGTAGACCATTAGTTCAATGAACATTTATTCACAATTTACCGTTTGGTGATTGCCTTACCTATAAACTGTGGCTGCTGAACAAAAAGGCGGCCCGGGTTGAGGTTAATATATCGCTGGCCTTCCTTCACGGGGTAGGGATAGCTCTCCACTCCTGACCTTTTATTTCTGATATAGCCATATTTGTGCTGAAAGGGGACATTAAACTCCAACTAACTGACTAATTAGCAAACTGTGCCTGCTTACCTGGAAAACACTTCATACGGTCCAACCATCCTATCACTGTGAATTATTTAACCACTACCTTTTGTCCAGATCCTTATGTACTTTGAACACAAATCTTTTTGGCCAAACCATCTGACATCACAAGTAACTTAGGTACTGAGTTTCAGTGACAGATTGCAGAATGTTATCTAACAAATACTAACAGAATGTACTTGATATGGTCAAACATGACATCTTCAATCATACACCCAGTCAAAATATACTAAACTTTATTTTTTTAAAGTCAACTTATATGATCAACTATAATTTCTAAAAAGAAATCTTACACAAATTATACTTTTTCAATTAAATAATTATCTTAATTTTAATTTACTTATTTAATCTGCATCTATGGTTATTGTTATATTTTTCAATTATCTTACCCCAAGAATTAATACTTATTAAATTTTAATATTTATAATATAGTTCTACCTTAAAGATGCGATATGACGTAAATTGTGTTGACAGTGCAGTTAAACTCTAACCAGCCAACCTGCACACTGTTCATTTATGCAAATGTGGCATGTATTTATTTGTATGTTTTTGCCATTGCATGTTTGCCTCATTCTAGTGCAGTTAAAGCTAATTGGTCGAATTTCAGATTGCCAAGAAAAATCGTCTCAAGGTTTACAGACAAACTATCAAACAGGAAATCGCTGAAGGAAGTGGAGCTACAGCAGATGATGTTGGGACATCAGTAAAGAGTTTTGACAAGTCTGTTGCATCGTTCAGTGTCGGAAGCAAAAAGCTTATTATAAAGTCTGCATCGTCAACCTCAACAGCTGCTCTTGCCGCTGCCGAAACGAAGCCGAAACTACTGCTGCTTGATCCCGTGGGCGAGATGAGAAAGAAAAGTGATAAAACTGTTGACAGTGATAAGAACAACAATGATGACTCGGTCAAAACAGCTAACAGTGCTATGACTGTAGGTGCTAGGAGCATTGACATTTCTAAGATTGTGAGCAACGTCTATGATTTGAAGTTGAATAGCACTGGAGCTGGAGTGAGCATTGAATGCTGCAATAACAAGAAAGCTGTGGCTGCACACTGGGAGTGTGTAGAGATTGATGCTGAGGTGAATGTCGATAATACTGCGCAGCAGATGGACACTGTCACTATGAAAGCTGCAAAGAAGCGTGCTGCAGCTGGTACTGAGAAAGGTAATCATTTCATCATTGATACTGTTGTTGGAGACATTGCATAAAGGGCTGCAGGGTGATAATGTGCCCTAATACATTTGTTGATTTCGGTGTTATATAAAGTGTTTATTTGTTTACTGAACGTTTTTCTGTACTTTTTCCCGTCTGTACCAAATGTTGTGACAGACTTTAAATGGTTCTCTTTACTTTTGTTGGTTAACAGTTTCTAAAAGTTATTTTGTAATTTAAAAGTTTGAAACAAACTGGTACTAATGTCGAAAGACCGATGTGAAAGGAAAAGTGCATCTTCCATCAGGTGTATAGCTGTGGATGAAGAAAGGACAAATGCTAACCCTGGCCACTAACCAGGCCACTGGTTAGGGTTAGTGCTTGTGTTCCCTTCAGTGTTTTGATTCTGATGGTTGGTTGGCAGGAAGGACGTTTGGCCCATAAATCTTTGTCCACTATTCCCAAGAGGTTCTGTTCCAGAATATGTGGATAATCTTACCTTAAAGGCGCGATATGACCTACATTGTGTTGAAAGCGCCGTTAAACTCCAACCAACCAACCAGAATATGTGGAGGAGGATGATCTGAGCGGGAATCAGCTGACCCAGGTTTACCTGGAAAAATGACCATTAAATGGAAGTAGTTGTAGCAGCAGCGGCAGTTTCAAACAAGGCAGTTAGATTTCAAATTGTATGTCAAGGCACGAGAGCTTCAAAAAATAAAGATCCTGATTTCTGCCCAACCTCATGCAATGCTGGAGCTGCGACATCAAAGAGTCTGCCGGCGGCTTCACCGAACGTCCGCAGTCGACCAAAGAGAACAGTGTCGAAGCCGGCGAAATATCGAGATGACAGCGAGGATAGTGATCAGCAGCAACAAAGTCTGCTGAAGAAACGTGAGTTAATTGCTACATTTTGACAGTTGTGCATGCTGTATCTGTTTCCGCTTTCCACTGGTATCTCATGTTCACGACGTTAATGTCAGTTTCACACTGGATATATTTTTATTAGGCTCGAAGCTAAGCTTCTGTCGAATATCGGATTTACTTTACGATGCGATTAGGGGGTGTTCGCTCGTTCGGCTATAACTCTGCCATAAGTGAATTGATTTGGATGAAATCTGGAGCACTCTGAGTACATCGTTGGGGGCTGTCCCTGGCAGATTTTGGGCGCGATCTGCACAGTAGCGACAGTTCAAGAGGCAGGCGAAATTTTGTAGTTTTTTGGTCAGGTAAATAACGCACGATTTAACCAATTTCCCGTTGGCCAAAATTCACGAAATTTAAACATATCATCAGTGATCAGTGTCGCGATGAAAACTGTTGGAGCAGTATTTTGTAATTTTTAGTGTAAGGGATTGTTTGTTCCAAAAATGCAAAAATTTAGCACAAAATTTCAACGTCTTGGGGCTTCAGGCTGCCATAACTACGCAATGATTGCAGACCCCCGAAATTCACTACCAAATGATTTCTCTACAGGATGTCTAGTTTCCATTTATACCATTAGAATCAATTCAAAATCATTTTCCTGGGCTGTATGCTCTGTATGAGAAACATACCCAAGTTTTCGGCAACGTCCAATATCTGATATTGGGTAAACCAAGTACGCCGCTTTGCCGCCTGGCTTACCGACATGAAAGAAAAGCAGACCTGAATTGGAAACTGAAAATAAGTAACAACGCAGATAGCGCTGACATCACTCATTTACAGGCACATGACACTAGGCATTGTCGAATGAAGGAAGTAAACAGCTTGTGCACAGATAGTGGACCACTTTGAGCCGAATACTGTATTGTGGGCATTTCACACAAAAAAGCCATCTAGTCTACAATGCAGGAAGGACATGGACCTTGTGGAGTCTGTTTCTGTTACCTCAACAGTTTATCAGCCCAGTCCCATCTAGAGTAACTCTGGACAAAAAGTCCAGTTAAACAAGGGCTTGAAATGGAATTGTGCTACTGCATTATTTTTAGAACAAGAATAAACACAGCATTACATTTGGGGATTCGTTAAACTTTCCGATAGACCGCATCTGAGCTTTGATGATTGTCTGGAGGTTAGGAGGGAAAATAACCAGAACTGTTTTGTGCTGTATTGTGTATGACAGTTGTGCACAGTGATACGTATGCAAGTGAGCAGTTCTTAAATTTGCATGTTGGTTTTGGTTTAGATTTTGTTTTGTGTGCTTGTTTAGGTTTCCTGTTTATGTATTTTTTTTTTTAGCTGCGATCAATTTATTCCTGTGTAGCTCGCTTTTGTCATGTTGAGTTTTGTTTCTCCAGTACCAAGCCAATAGATTGGCTGGGAAGAACGTCTCTGAAGTGACATGTTGTGTCGAGTGGGACGTAAAACCTTAACTCATTCTAGCAAACTTCTAAACAGCATCATAAGGTTCACCTGTTTTAATGTTGTTCTCAGTGATTGATATTGTGCCATAACTTTTGTCCCTCTCCATCAGTTCCCAAAGGTTCAGTCTAATTCTAATATTGCGAGACTGAACCTGTAATGAGAACTTAAAGTCGACTAGTGAAACAATGAGAATGAAAAAGTAGCCGTAACTTTATAAACTGTGTACAGTTGCTCTTCTCTTTTAACAGTTGTCTTAGGTGAATATGGGTTAGATTGGTTTTCTTTTTCTACTTGTTGCAGAATAAAACGCGTATAGATAAGTGGTGCAGGTTTCATAAATGGTGGATGTACTTTTTATCACCCATCTGACACTGTCCAAGCACTGAATGTAACCCAAAGCACTGACTTTAGTAATTGAAATCAATCAGTGACCCTATCCTTTCTCAATCCACTGCCTGTTCATATGAAGTCTTTTCCAAATTACATAAACCCCCTCCCCCAAATATCCATTACCTTACTCTAGAACAAAAGGATTCAAGTCTTCTTAAACTTCACCCTGGCCCACTACCGAAAATAGCACCTTGCCATACTAGTTCAGCATTCTAATTTACATATTGATATGTTGTATTGTAATGATATTTATATTGTAGTGTACTGTTATGTTTATTTTGTATTATGTACATGTTGTATTTTTCATTTAACTATGTTAACTGCTGTGATTTTTATTGTGAGCATATTGTATATGTTTAATTTGTCTTTGTATTGTACCAATCCAGCCTTTAGCTGCAAGAGATCAGTAAACTACTACTGTTGCCCTTGCACTAATGCCAGTACTGTACCAGACACTAGATATGATTTGGATTCGTGCGGATGGTTTTAGCAAGAAGAGCAGTGGCTGGTGGTAAGAGAGTTGCTGCTGCTGCTAGTCGAGCTAAGAAGTCGTCTGTCAAGACTGCTGTTGAGAACGTCCCAACACTGCCATGTCTTGAGTCTGAGAATCCTCCGTCAGTCAGTAGCATGACCAGTTCACTGACCACTGCTGATCAGTGTGAATGTGCCGTCGATGTGTCGTCTTCACTGGTGCTAGGAGCGAGCGTGGAGTGTGCTAGCACACAGCCAACTATCATGCTCGGCAAGTGCCACTCACTGTAGCCCTGTGTCGGCCCGGGGCAATCCCCCCTTATCCCTTCACTTCCCCACCTTTTATTCTTATTACATTCTAATATTTATAATTTAGTTTAACCTTAAAGGCATAATATGACCTAAATTGTGTTCAACACTAACCAGCCAACCAGCAAGACACACAGCAATGAACTTTGACCTTTAGTGTTTTGTTAGACTTTAACTTAATGTATCTACAGTGCTGCTGTCTTTATTTGCTAACTTGATGCTATGATAATTAAATATGCTATGATAATATAAATTAGAATAGGATAGAAAACTAAGGTTAAAGAAGCGTGTCATCTGACGTGCACCATTGACTTCAAATGCTGTCACGTGATGTTCTCATATATCCTATCATTGACCTCACCCTGAGTGTAACACCCACTTGAATTGTGCATGCAGCACACATCACGAGTGTCAATGAACTTGCTTTAGCAGTCCCAAAGGCTTTCCTGTATGGTCCCATCCTGACCTGGATTAATTACAGAAAAGTAGACCAGTGAAATACAAGAATCTCTGCTACTGCAGAGAAACCACACGTCATGCTGTGTTAGTAAATTCATGCTATGTGCAAGAAAGTTCACAGATTAACCAACTGACAGTTAGTGAAGTAGCAGTTAGGATGTTAGTGAGTTGTGTTGATTTCTGAGTCACGAACGAGATGTGATTGCAGGTGAATTTTCTAGTGATGAAGATACATTGCCTGATCTTCCAGACCTTGATCTAGCCGAACTTGTTGTACCTCCACCGTCAAGTGAGTGAAAGTGAACTCTTTGACCCTTGATCTTTTGTTGGCAGTACAATAGAATACAAAAGTTACTTATTGTACACTAACTACATAGATAAAAACTGTCCAGTAGAGTATTGCATAGTTTTCAGACGAAACATTAAAACTCAGAAAAAGCAATTAAATATTAAAGTACCGACTGAAGATAAAGAAAAATGTTGTGAGATATTTTGCTGCTTAGCCACATGTGTATTGACATGTACTGATATGATTGTTATTTTGTATTCCACGTTGAACTGCACTGCAGATCTGAGTGTAAGTATTCTCCAGGATTTGTAATTTGCCTGTAATGTACTAATAGGTGTCACATCAGCAGAACTTTGAGGAAATTTCGGCTAAGTCTACTTCTGCTGCTTCTACTGTTACTAGTTTCGTTTTTTGTCTAAATTCCATCGGTGTTTTGACGCTGTCGGTTGGGTGACATTAAGGGCCGTCAGCCCATAAAATCCAATGCCACATATCCTCATAGTCTCTTCTGCAACAAGTCGAGGATGAAAGTCAAAGGGGAGAGAGCCAGCTGACTCTGGTTATCTTGGAAAATGGCCACCATTGATACAGACATGACAGATTTTGTTTAGCCAGTTACCTGTACGAAACTAGTCTTTTGACATTTAGCGCCACGGAAGTCTTTTGACATTCTGGCGCTTTACAAATCGGATTATTATTATTATTATTATGTGGTTCCTTAGGAAGATTATGAGAATTCCATACACTAGCAGGGTGTCTACAACTCCTGGAAATACTGGAAATCTCCTGGAATTTGAAATTCCTCCTGGAAATACTGGAAATCTCCTGGATTTTTGTTGATGCTCCTGGAAAAATTTATAATCAGCAGTGTAATTTTTGTACACTCCGGCGCCTAGTAATTGTCAGCTAAAACTGAAAACGTGGGAAGTGCTTGGGTAAACAGGATCACTGTGATCTCAGGGGTTAGCAACCGGAGCTCATCATCACATGCTCATACGAAAACATTTCAGAATTCATACTTGTATGTGCATTGATATAGTGCAGCTTGCCATTTCATTGTACGTATAATTGTAATACTGAGGAGGCTCGATGAATGTAAAAAATCTACTGGAAATTTGTTAAATGTGTCCTGGAAATCTCCTGGAAATTTGTTAGGCTGGATTTGTAGACACCCTGATGTGTCACGTGACTGAACTTGGCAGAAATGTCAGTTGTGAAGTGTTGACCGTCAGTCCCGTAAAGGGTATTTTTAATTGTACAGTGCACTGTTGACTATTAACCTTTCAGCCAATCAGCATCTTGATCATCTATAATTCTTAGCTACATTTAGTTATTTTCATTTCTAGGCAGCATCACGTGCACTTAGTGCATAAGACGTGTCTAATGTCGTAGACGGAGTAGTGTGGTCTGCATGTATGTTTGTCTGTGTTTTTCTGGTGGTCACGTTTGTGATATTGCAAAATGGCTGAACCGATCGAGATGCCATTTCGGTGGGTGACTCAGGTGGGCCTAAGAAACGTGTTAGATGGCGGTCAAGATCGGACAAATCCATTCGTATCCACGAGGGGTGACAAGTCAGCAATACAGCCTTTTGCCCAATTACTTTGGACACTCGTTAGCTATGATACTGAATGTTAGTTATTTGACTCGAGTGTTTTTGTTTGACTTATTATATGGCATGTTTTAGAGAGAAGCCACTTCATCTGCACGTTCAAGGGCCGAGCCAGGAATCACTAGACAGTAAGCATTGACTGGAAAATCACTCTGTAAACCAGTGGTTAAACATTTACGAAATTATTGATTACCTAACGACATTTTTGAGGATAGCGTCTTTGATGAATTAGGCAGCTTATGAACTGTCTGTTGTAAAGCATAATTTGTTGTGTGGAAGATATTGCACATGCATAGAGATTCCACACGAACCCGGGTTAAGTAAGTAAGTAAGAATATTTATATAGCGCAGAAAATCATACATCACACTGCGCTTAGTTGGTGTTGGGTGACTTGGTACAGGCTCAGTGGCTGTAGTACGCCCTGATTTATTTTATTGATTCCGGCACTATATAAATCATTTACTTACTTACTTACTTTCCTGATCATTTACTTTCTTAAGAACAGGTTGTTCCGTTTCCAGGCCGGAGGATGCATCTTTGTTTTATTAGATTTTGATTTTCAGTATGAAGCCAAAGGATTGGCTGGGAAGAATGCCCCCGAAATGACATTTTTGTGTGTCTGGTGGGGCATAAAACCTCAACTCAGCCAAAAACCGGGTCATTTGGATGCTGCTTTGATTGTGAGGAGTATTTGGTACAAAATCTGTTTGATCAGATGCCATTTCTTATGCCAGCCTAGGGATCAGGTGCTGGACTTCATCCTTTGCTTGTCCACACCTGCTGGAAGTATGTCAGCTTCGGCAGCAGTGGTGGATTGTAAATTTACTTTCGATATAATGTGATGGTGATATGTCTGTGTCGACAATAGAGGTACCCTCCATTGTCGATGTCGATTCACCCGTTCAGTGTTAGTAGGGTTTATATCTGATGTCACTTTTAGTGGAATGAGATGTTGTTGGTCGGTTATCATGTTAACAGAAGCTGTTGCTAGGATACATGAGGTAATCAGCGGCCCAGAACGGATGAAAAGTGCTCGGCCGCCGGCGACGTTCACTGCTCGTGCTGCAGCAGCTGCCGGAAAAACGCCACAACCTCTGATGTCACTCAGTCCAAATCCGACTGGAGTATGTATCTCGGCATCTCTTTAATGCCGTGGATTCTGTGACATATCTGTTGCCATCAGGGATGCGGAGTCCTCATTTTTTGTGGGACTCCGACTCCAACTCCAGGGTTTAAAAAAATTGGGACTCCGACTCTGACTCCAACCCTAAAAAATCCCCAGACTCCGGGTTAAAGTCAGACACCGACTCCTGAACTTGCGTGATTGTATGATTATGACAGTGTACTGAGTTAACGATGCAGACAGACAAATTCTCAAGATTAAAAAAAGTTGTTTCAACCTTATTTCAGTCATGGCATGCTCTAAAACGGTGCACAATATTACACCGACAAAATTTATGTTATAACTATATGTCCAGTCCAGTTGCACAAAAATTATACGGCACTGCAACAAACACATACAAATCCAAAAGCAGTCCTCTATTTTCGGCTGGACTCTTGACTCCGGCTGAGATTTAAAAAATTAGGACTCCGACTCAAGCCCTGGGTTAGAATCCAGACTCCGACTCTGCATCCTTGGTTGCCATTGATAGCTGGGTACTGTAATCAGCATGTATGAAATTAGGAACTTACAGCAGGACAGACATGCGCTTATTATTATTGCATGATCTGTCTGTGTGTGTGTCTGTCTGTCTGTCAATAGTTCATGTTTGTAAACCTTGCAGAAACGGATGAATGGATTGAGATGCGGTTTTGATAGATAACTAGAGTGGGCCCAAGTCAGCATGTATTAGATGGGGTCTAGATCCCCAAGCAGAAGGGGCAATTTTTGGGGTCCAGCCCATTGAAAGGCATTGGGAGGCTTGACGTAATGATGGGCATTGCAAAATTATTCGGATCCAGAAAGTTGGAGTTTTGGAGATGCTGTACGTCTGTGTATCTCTCTGTGTATGTCTGTCTGTCTGCGAGTACGTATATTTCGGGAACTACATGCGCAATCTTTACCACATCTTTGGTGCATGTTGCCTATGGTCGTGGCTCAATTTTCCTCTGGTGAAGGGGGTAAAGTATGCTATCTGTGATTGCCTTGTTAAGATAGCAACGTTGCAGACAATGAAATAAAGTGTCCAGCTTTTGTGTTACAGTGTGTATATTTGTTGTGTGTATGTATCACGTTGGCTTTGCTGTTTTCAGTTGGCGTACGTACAGGACAAGTTGTTCATTGGTCTGGAGCATGCTGGTCCGGCATTCGGAGTCAAGGACAGGATTCTTGGTCCTGCGGTAAGTGTCCAGAGCACTCATATCCAGACATAGACACACTGCTTTAATGGTCAATTTATAGCACCATTCAATAGAGCAGATACGAGTTCTTGTTGGCCTTCCATAGTAATAATATAGTGAGATATTGGTCGATAATCGCCTATTTTGTCATATTTGTGTACCGTGTCCTAGAAGCTACGTTACCTAGCTTACGCCGCGTTAATCAGTACGTTCTACTACTACTATTTCAACCAACTCCACCTGTATTTGGCTTCACTGTTAGGGGTGACCCTTAGTGTTGTTACGGTTTCAAAAATTTTGCCGTCGGTCGGTTTCGGTAGGTTTTGCAAGAAAAACCTCGGTTTTCGGTTCGGTTTCGGTTCTCATAATTAACGCGTTGTAAACTTTTTTATGCCTATGGTCATGTGGTATGACAAGTCGACAACTTTCATCATCCCTAGTTCGAACGGCAAACAATCGCATGCATGCAATAAGGCACTCAAAACAAACAAGCTATGTAAGAACCAGTAATTTAGGCCTGAAAACCGTCAATTCCAGCGGGAAAAACCTAGGTTTCGGCGACGAACGGTCTTGGAAAAAAAACCTAGGTTTCGGCGGCGGTTTCGGTTACCGAACAACACTAGTGACGCTATTGGAATTTTGCCGAGATCTTTGGCATCAGAAGACTATTTAGAGTCCCTGGGCTAAGGTATTGTTTCTGTGATCTTCGGTTTAGCCGTCATGGTAGAAGTCCGACTTGTGACAGACAGACAGACAGACAAACATTGTACATGGTGACAACATATACCGTGCCAGCATAGCATCGCGCAGTAAAAATGTGCCGATTAGACTGGCTCTCATGAACACGCTGCACGGATGCTTTACATGTTTTTAAGATGTACTGCAGCAGATGATAAAGGTAAAGGTCAGATTCTTATGGAGCGCTACTTTACACAGTAAATCACCTTGACCACCGTGACCAGCTGCGCTTTACAATCTCGGAAGTGGAAGTTGATTGGCAAGAGCCAGTGGTGCTGCAGCACAAATTGTGGCCATCCATTGCACACGTTAACGTACAATTGGACCCACGGCATGCAGCTAGCAAACACACCACCGCTCCAATCAATCACACCAGGCCTTCACCCCGTAAGCATTCACCAGACGTCGCCACTTGTGCGAGGAAGCAGATGCCCGATTATAGCTTACTACTCTATTATCAACCTCGAAAGGATGAAAGGCTGAGTTGGCCTAGTTGGCTGACCTGTAGCAGATAGTTTACCCACGTGATTGGTTACCCATCAGCTGCAGGTCGAGAGCTGGACATGGAAAGTTTGCCGGCTGAAGACCAACTTTTTACCACTGTGCCACGTCACCAACCATGCTCAGTGGCCGACAAGGCTTGAATGGTGTAGGAATGTTGTCATTTTACGTCAATGGGAGATAAGTTATGTTGCGGCTTGAATGGCTGATGGCAGACTGTATCTTTATGTGACAGGGTTCGTACTTATCTCACATAATGATGGAAACTGGAGCGAAAGTGATGCTTCGAGGTAAAGGCTCGGACTTCATAGAACCCACGTCCGGCCGGGAGGCATTTGAGCCAATGTACATCTACATTCAGTAAGTAGCTACAGTGCTGTTGAAAGGTAGGCAGCAGATTCTGTTATAGTGGATTGTAGAATTAACACCGGAATTATTACTGGCCCGCCTACACATAGTGTAGGAGGGCCAGACTAGTGATGCTCTCTGGCGACTGTCGTCGTTGTCTGTCGTTGTCATCTGTCATCGTCTGTAACACTCTAGTCTACGGCGGTGCATATGTAGCGTAACTCACCAGGCGGCAGCACGCGACGGCGGGCCAGTAATGTTACGTGCTGGTACACCTTGTTTTAAGTTGATTAGTTGAATTGTTGCCATGCACAAGAATATATTAAAGGCTGCACTTGTGTGACATATAAGTGACACTTTATACTAAATATTGATTTTTTGCACTGTAAAATCTGGACTGCCGTGGGCTCTGTTGTCACTGAAAGGGAGATGACCATCACTCCTAATTTCCGTCGGAGTGTGGAACCCTGTATTTTTTAATTTATATGTACTTGATTGTACATTTGACTCACAATCAACAGCATACAGGTTCAGATCTTATTCATACCACTTCCACATATCATCTCACAAACGTATCTCTGCACGTCTCGTTCACTAAATACATTAATTAGCCCACACGGCATCGCGATGCGGAAGGGCTTATAGTTTTACCGCTCTTTTTTTATTCTTTTTCTTCTTCTTTTATTTCTCTTAGGTCACTGAATGGATCTCGAGCAAACTTGGACACATATTCACTCTTGACTGCTATTTGCCAAATTTGGTCCAGTTGGAGGTGGCGTGGTGGTGCAATGGGTAGTGCCAGTGCGTTGGACCGTGATGCAACAGTTTCGTGAATTCAAATCCTACTTGGGGCAAAAGCTGTGTAACAACCTTGGGTAAGTTGTTCACGCCTATGTTTCTCTGTCACTCAGCAGTATAACTTGGTACTGGCCTAGGGGTGGTGATGCTGTGCAGCTGGGAAGGTAACCGCAGGCCTGGCGGAAAGTAATGGCAGCATACCACCGTTTGGATGACTTATAGTCACCTGCGGGCTGACTGCCTGTACACTGGGATCAGCTCGGGGCCCAACGCTTGGTAACGAGTATGGGAAGCCTTTACCTTGTTACTCATTAATGGAGGAGTTGTGGCAGATGGCATTTGTAACATTGTTGATGACAGCATTGAGTGGTTTTGTGTCATTACCCATGCCGACGGCAGTTGTGGGGTACAGTTTTTACCTCCGTTTGTCTGTGTGTTTTCTCAGAAAACTGATGCATCTAGGATCTTGATATGCGAATGTTCCACAATGAATCCTGGAAACTCGTTTATTTTGGGGTCAAAGGTCGAGTCCACGAGTCACGAAGAGAACGTTGCCACTGTGGGTCTTTGCACTCTTGTGGGTGCTGGCTTCTTCTAGGTTTGTGCTGTGATATACTTGTAGGCATCCGACAACGCTCGGTCTTCGGCAGGCGAAGCAGCTTGCACTCAATCTCATCAATACGGTTTGTGCTTGCGTGCAGTCAGCTACTGTCGTTAATGTTGGACTATAATATTATTTTTCCCGCTGCTCTGATGCTGTTATTGGTCGCAGCATTGTAGAGATAATATCATCTAAGCAGTGCCTTTTCCATCGGGATTCTTGTCTTGGAAGAAGAAATGATGAGACCAAACCACTGCTTTGGATCAGTTTTTTTTGTGTTTTCTTTTGCCCCATTTGGGCTCGGGGCAATTTCCCTCCCCTTATCCCTTTACTTCCCCAATTCCTCACCTTCTACTCTATCTTTTAGTATTTTTTACTTTTCACTTTTTACTTGCTTTATCTATTTTCTTGCTTTTCCATACCTTCCCATTCTACCAGAGTAGTCCCACCCCTTTTCCAGACTGGATGTGGTAGGAGGCGAAAAAACCTGGCTTTAGTTTTCTTTTTTTGATGTATTGTTGTGTGTTTTTTAGTTAATGATGCATGCTTGTCTTTGTCGTATTTGATTTAGTTTTGTCTTGCGGTGTGATAGTTGTCTCCCCCTGTTGTAGGCACTAGAGTAATAGTTGAAATGAGCCTCTCGATCCCTTTTCCTGTTTGGGTAGCTGCTGAATAATAAGGAATTATTTGCAATGATTCTTAGGTAGGCGGAGTGCCTTAGCTGAGGTTTGAACCCCGGCCACTGAGCACGTCATGCTCTACTGCACATGGCGCCGGAGTGCTTTGACTATTCGTCTACATGGGAAGGTCCACATCTGCGTGCAAAAACTCCACAAATTGCAAAAGTTTATTGTGAGTCACTGCTGTGGTGTACACAGCAAAATAATAATAATAATAATAATAATAATGGCATGGCATCTTTGTGATGGCTGAGCTGACTGCATCGCTTCTGACTGCTTAGTGTAATGTTAACTTTTCCCTGTGAAAAATTTTCCTCCCTTCAGACGTGAGTTATCGTCACAATTTTGCGACGGTTTGTTTTTACTTGTTTATGAGGTGAAGCGGGGAATTGTTGAAACATGACAATGTTCAGGTGCACGAGGAGTTTGCTCAGTTCAAACAGTCAATGGCAGCGATGCCTCCCACAGTGTCACCTGGCACTGCAACCATGCTAGCCGGTCTTCAGCAGCATCCGCAGCAGTGTATGTCTACATGTCATCATTTTATCATGATCATTAGCTGATTTAGCTGACGATTAACTGAGTACAGTTCAAGGCTCTGATTCTGATTCATTCTACTGAATGATTATGGTACTTATTTTATTACTAACTTGCTTACTTACTTACTTTTCACCTTTTTGCCTTGACCACTCAACAGTGTCAGCAGCGAAGGCATCATGTTTTTCCCATTGTCCCGTTCGTTTGTTTGACTGTTTTTGCAGTTGAACAGTTTTGGTGAAACTGACAAGGAATATTCACTAGCCCCTACTGATAACCTGAGTAGATTCTGTCAAGGTCACAACAGGCAGTTGAGGATTGATTAAGGTTTTATGTCCCACCCGACACAAAATAGGTCGTTTCGGAGACGTTCTTTCCGCCCAATGTCTTGGCTAACTAATGAAAAACAAAAACAAACATAACTAGAAGGGCGTTCAGTAGAGCGCATACCTCCCCCACCAACCTTAAAACTAACGCCAGGTTTGGTCGCCTCCTACGACCTCCAGCCTGGAAACGAAGAGGGTCTATTCTGGTTTTGTATTTCATGAACTACTAGAGCAGTCTCGATAAAATTTACGGGGTATAACCACTAGACTCCACTGATGACCTGGCTAAATGTTGGAGGTCAAAGGTCAAAGGTCAAGCCTCTGATGGCAAAGGTATCCATGTCGATCTGGGGCGTCAAAGTCCATCTTCTAGTTTGAAACTGTCTGTTTAGCAGTACGAACTTTAAGGATATCGTTGAACTGTGAAGGAGGTGGGGACAGGAGATTACGTGGTGGTGTTGGTTTTAAGGAGGTCGTTATAAGTTTCTGGGCTGTCCCACAAGAATACACAGATTAAGATAAAGTGGATGAAGAAAATTAAGGGTGCAACTGGCTAGCTTGGGTTTACCCAGAAAATGGCAGTTGAGTATTTTTGTTTGTGTATCCTGTTTGAATTCTCTGTGTGTAAACCATGTCTGTCTAGCCCCATAATGTGCCATGATTTGTGCGTCCCTTAGGGTATACGTTGATTTGTATAGCGCATTTTTATGCAGAGCGCCTCAAATGCGCTCAGACATGGATCACAGTTTTACCTGCAAATTACACCATGCCTGCCTTTACTCCCCAGCCGCAGAACATCATCGCCCTTTGGCTGGTACTCATTTTACCGTCCCACGGAGGGTAGAAGGCTGAGTCGACCTGGGTGGTTGGTTACATACCGAAATAGAGTGCCGCCTTCGGGAGTCGAACCTGGACACGGTCACCCATCCCAGTACTAACCGGGCTCAGCGTAGGTTAACTTCGTTGATCGAGACCAACGACGCTACCACTACGCCACGCCGCGTGACATCTTGTTTTTAACTGTAAACTGTCTGGCATGGTTGTGTCTGGCTTGGTTGTGTTTTCAGTTCCACCGACGTATAATCCGTATGCTGCGACACTAATGCCGCCTGCCATGCCACCGCCAGGTATTTTGGCTATTTACTACTTCAGAAATTTCATAACATATGTCTATTAAATGCATTTGGGCAAATATATAGGGAAATGTTTTAGCTACACTTTCACCGATGACTTTATTGACAGGTATTCACTTAAGAATTTAACACATTTGTCGATGTTTGTCGGCAGTTTTCGAATGTCGAGTGTCGTCAGCGGTTATACAGCCGTGGTTATGTGTTTGGTGGTTGTTGTCACAAGGTTTAGTGAGTGCAGGTCTTCCCACAATGCCGCCGTCGTATCCAGGTGCGTTGCCGTCGGCACCGGGAAATTCCGGCTTCCAACCTCCGCTTCC
>Ga0209780_1000777_pt1 | contig 18782 bp, 18 predicted proteins | sample WorMetexBAHAMAS2_FD_187384 | JGI IMG/M metagenome (GOLD analysis project Ga0209780, IMG submission 187384) | Marine gutless worms symbiont microbial communities from Max Planck institute for Marine Microbiology, Germany - Inanidrilus exumae... | ecosystem: Host-associated > Annelida > Digestive...
TAATGGCTCTTTCAACACAATTTAGGTCATATCGCACCTTTAAGGTAGAATTATATTATAAATATTAAGATTTAATGAGTATTAATTCTTGAGGTAAGATAATAGAAAAAAAACAATATAACAATAACAGTAGATTTAGATTAAATAAATGTAAAATCATTGAATGGTGTAACAAATTCAAACTAGTAAATTACTTAGAATATTCTTCGCATGTTTCCATTATATTGTAATAGTACAGAGATGGTTTTTGTAACAATATTTATGAGAATTCTAGCATCTTCTCCGTAACCCATAACATTATCAATTTTAAACAGATCACTATTCCAGTGCCTAGTGGTACTGGAAAGCCTTAAAATTTGAGGAAAAATTCCAGGACTTAATAAGGACTTTCCACGATGCACAGAAACACAGGAGAAAATACTGCTCAGACACGTATATCCAATCTACAAGCTAACATTCGCAAACGTTCGCATATGTTCAATAAATTTCCAGCCTACAATGTAGATATGCTTGTTGCAAAATAGCAGCAACATAACTTACAGTAATTTAGACTGCTTCAGTTTCTCTTTTGACGGATCAGGTAAATCCCGGACTGTTGCCTGCCATGTGATGTTGGTTCGCAGTGTCGTTGTTTTTATTTCTAGCTTCTTTTCTGATTCTGTTGTGTTTTTGCCAGCACTAGCATCGTCGCCTTCTTTCGCCTTGTCAGCACCTTTTGACTTAGCCTCCTGCAGAACATTCAGTAGCCATAAAAAATTCAATCTGTGTTAGCCGGCACTCCCCTATTTCTCCTTGTTGGGTTTTAATGTTGCTTTCAACACAAGTCAGATCATATCGTGACTTTAAGGTAATAACAGTGTTATGTATGGCATATCCTGTCACCCCCAGCTCCACTCGAATCGACTCAACTGCAATAGATCACAACCTCTGCCCTGGCCGCATTGTATTGCCGTGACGTGCTTCAGTAACCTGACCCACTTCTGTATGACAGGGCGTATGTGGCCAGCTGCACGCTGCATGCCAGATCAGGAACTAGTCATGCACCGACTCACCGACATTGCGAGATCTGTCGCAGTCCGACCGGGACCGCACTCACAACGTCTACTCGCCTACATTGTGAAGTCAGATGACAATGCAGAAGTGACTGACTGAGATGTCACCGGCGCCGCTGCTTGCTGTGAGAGCTCTCCGGACATTCGACCATCCATCCGATAATGAGATGTGAGAAAAGACCGCCACTGCCAACTGCTGCTGACAACGCTGTGCATGCCACCGCCACTGCTACCCTTCCATGTGAGTTTTGTCTGCATTGTGGAAGAACTGTAAAAACATTCTCCTACGTACCTGAGCTAATGCCCTATTTCATCATAATTTGCATACATTTGTAACTTGTATGTTGTTTGTAATTTTGTTCGGATTCTATTATACTGTTTATAAAAGCCTACAAATTTTACACCACACCGCAACAACATACTGTAAAATACTATAATTAAATAGGGATTAATTTTCAGTAAGGCAATCAGTAAGTTTCTCCTAAATATCTAAACACACAATTTGCTGCCTAAGTAAAATACAACAAGAAGCTCAGCTATCACAGACGGACCATGCGACACCGGCGTCAGTTGAAATCGTGTCAACTGTGGCACAGCATTACAAAAAATTAATTTGAAAAGACTTGCATTGAAAGAATGACCCTGAAGGTCACTCAAGGTCATCGGAATTATCACTATTTGATTACTAATAAACTTATTCCAATTAGTGGACTGTTGAAACTATCTCTGTCTAGTGTATGTGATCTTGAGAAGTATTTCAGCTTCGGTAATAAAGTTGAAATTACAAGCCACCTGCACTTTGCAATTCATGCGTAAACATACCTCACGTTATTTCCCCAGGTATGGTAGTTATAACGGTTTCAAACAGTAAATGCAACCTTCAAGTTCACTCAAGGTCATTCATTGGCATTGGTGCCATAAAATAGGCTACATACGACTTCTTATTAGTCTTCAATTGCAAGAATGTCTCCATCTGGCACCGTTTCCAACATAGTAAGTTATTTCCCAAAACTTACAGGAGGGTCACATGACAGTGAACATCCCCCCTGGGGTAATCTACTGTGCGTACAATAGTACTCCTTGGTATAAATCAGCACACCAAATTTAAAACGTCTAGCTGCACCCATTCCAAAGATATGATCAGGGCCCCAAAATTTAAAAAATGGGGAACATGACCCTGATTATGCCTATCAAGGGGTGACACTTGACAGTCTACCCATATACATATAATTAGGGCTCCAAAAATTTTGAATGGGCGACTTGACCCTGCCCACACCCAGAATATGGGTGGTTTGTCATGCAAGGGCTAGGACTTGCTTTGGTCAACCTATATACTAAATTTGAAGTATCTATTTCCACATGTTATGAAGATATGAAAGGCAATGTAAAATTTAGAAAATGCGACAGTTTGGGGCACTTAGGTGTCGCCCAAGTCATTGAAAATAGCATCATTTGATGGAGCATATTTGAGTTCTTATTAGCCTTCCATAGTAACTATGTCCCTATCTTGCACCATTTGAGACATATAGCGAAATACCAGTCAATAATCGCAGATTTTTACCTACCCCATGTATTTGGTGCCTACTGGGAGTAACCCCATCGTAATTTCGCCAAGACCTTGGCGCCAGTAAACTAGAGTCCCTGAGCTATTGTGTGGTACTGCTTGTGTGATCCTACATTTAGCGATTTTGGTCGAAGTCCAACTTGTGACAGACAGACAGACAGCCATAGCATATACCATGCAAGCTTGGCATCACCTGCTAAGTTCTACCTAAGAGAGTTGTCAGAATATGAGCTGTGCCAAATTTAATCCAAAATAAAGCTCTGAAGATGGAAAATCTTCACACACAATCACAAACCTTTGACTCAGATGTGGCATCTTCAGATGTCTTCGGCTCATCAGCCTCCTGCGATGACACAAAGGCACCACAGCAAGTTTTGTGCATTTTTTTCAAAAAATATTACAATAAATTCCATAAATATAAATAAACAACAACTGTTTTATATAGCCAATATGCAGGTCAACCTGTGTTCACTTGCACCTCCAGTTAAAAAATGAAGGATTTTGTTGGAGCATAAGTTTCACTGCCTGCATACCCTCGCGGACAGCAACTAACACAATCGGATTACAGGGAAAATGCCAGTGTTACCTTCAACATCTCCCTACTGTGAAATTATAAAACACTAATAAATATAATTATTATCTTCTGCTACAATGCAATGGTGAACATTTCAACATGGAAACTAAGCAACTATGTTGGAACTAAATAAGCAATACGCACAACCGTAATGCTCACATGTTATCAACAAAAACAAGCACAGAACAGAAACAAGACCAAACTCTTAAACAAGCCAACATGAACACAAAATGCCAAGCAGCAAACAACACAGCACGTAATGCCAGCCAACGACTCAGTAAACGTTTTAGTACTGTATTATACTTAACTATGTTTGCATCACGCCAATTGTAAAGATCGAAAATGACGGCACAGTTTCTCAGAAATTTCCTTTCATAAGGGCCAAATGCGTATCAAACAAGTGATGCCGCGAAGTGCTTTTTGCATGACACACACCTGCAATCTACTACTCTCTGCTGTTGCACTCTGTGACTTCTCAGATACATCCGTCTTCTCAGGCTCCTGTGGCTCAGTGCCCACTTGCTCTCCAACTTTCTGCAACCCATCAGTACCTCTCTGCTGACTTTGGTCGTAAACTGTATTAACTTACAGCCGGCATTATCTCAAACAAAACACGCAAAATTAGTCAACAGGTGAAATAACTTCTAAATTCACTTAAAATTTGTAAGAACAAAACAAAAACAAAACAAAACTGTTAGTGAAGCAATGAAATTATCAGAACTACTACTAATCCGTTAAGTTTTTGTTTAACTGGGTTCCCCAAAACATACACGTTTGAAAATAATTAGAGATTTTTTACAGGCTCAATGTCCGATCTGTCAACCAATCAAAGTGTCAAAGCACTGAAGGTAACTCACACAACCAAATATGGAAAGTCACCCACTGGACTTCATTTGCATTCTGCAGCCACTAACTGCCAATGGAAGGGCTGTGTCATCTTTTACGCTGGCTCTCTGATGGCAGTATCAAAATGTCATCAAGCATTAAATACAACATAAAACAAGGCAATCGCAGATATTAGACTTCGCCTGCATTCTGCAAGCCCACCACCCTTTTGTGGCCGATGCTGTACAATGCATTGTCAATGTCAACTGAAACAAAAAACCCAAAACTGCCCCTTCCCCTTGGGATTTCGTCACCTGCTTGAGGAAAACCAAGCCATGGCCACAGGCAACATGCACAACAAATTTGGAAGATCATGCGTGTGGTTCCAGAGATATCCTCGCAGAGAGACAGACAAACACACACACAAACAGACAAACAGACGTAGTCATTACAATACTTTGCAATCGCTCCTGCGGGCAAAGTAATCATACAGTAACATACCACTCAAGAACGTAAAATACCTTCAGTGCAACACTACAAACCACACCAAAAACGAAATAAAACAAAACTGACAGAAGCATAACATGGTGCAAAAACTGTCAGTGTTAAAACAAAAAAAGCTAACATTAACCAGTCAGACATCGCAACATAACTTATCCATGTCACTGATCTGCACACAAAAACCTGGGTAACAACAACAGCTCAATGCACCTCTTCTCCTGTATCCTCAGAACTGCCTTCCGGACTCGCTTTACTGGCTTCCTCCGCACTACTGCCACCTCCGAACAAGTTGCTTATTGTGCTGCCAATCTCTGCCAACAACATCAAGATGTTATCAATAATAAAAGCTAAGCAAGCACCATAAAGCTGCAATTCCTTGCACAATTACATTTTCACAGATTTTGACGTATTCTTTAATATATTCAGTACAAACAGATAACATCCTGCTATGCATCTCTTTCACTTGCAACTATCAGTCTGCACTATTTATATCAGAAAGACTAGAATTTCATAATTATAAATTCAAAGCACACAAGTCCCTACCCGCTGCTGTGAGTTGAATCATTTAACTAACTGTGCCACGATGAATGGTAAGGCATTACAAGCAATGGCAGGACAAAATCGACCAAATATAAAAGAGGAGACAGATACATGTAATTACTTAGCAATTACACTATATCTGTCTGAGTACTAACTGTTTTTGTTGGTAAGCTTTCCATCGTGCATATTGTATAGGGGATAATTGGCACAGATTTTTACCTCACGACAATATGCTAGCGCGTATGTCCATCAGCCGGTCACAAACCGGCACTGTACCAAAAGGCTAAATGTAAGATCACACAAACGACACCACATGATAGATCAGGGACTCAACAGTTTTCTGATACTGAAAATCTAGGCGAAATCCAACACAACGGTCACCCACAACGGAGGTGCCAAATAGAAGTGGGGTAGGTTAAAATCGGCAATTTTCGACCTATATCTCGCTATATCTCAGAAACGGTGCAAGATAGGGACATAGTTACTATGGAAGGATAATAGGAACTCGCATGTGCTCTGTCGAATGGTGCTGTTTCCAGTGACCTCGAGTGACCATAATTTCACAAATTACCCCATTCTCGACATTTTGTATCGCATTTCATATATTCGTAGTGAGTGGAGATACAGACTTCAAATTTGGTAGGTAAGGCTGACTGTAGCAAGTGCTAGTCCACAAATGGCAAACCATCCCTGAAAGGGCCGTGGTTAGGTCACGTGAATCATTTAAATGTTGGTGAGCACCAACCATATCTCTAGAACGGCTGCAGGTAGAGTTGTGACGTCGATCATCTCAGGTGCTACGAACGTAGTTGGACAGTCAGTGTGATAAACCGGTGACAGTCATTAGTCACCAGTTTATCATACTGATCGTCTACATCTGTGTATAACACAGTATGCGTAAGGCACCGCATTGTGCAGGTATGTCAGTGGCAGCAGAGACTTGTTTTACAAGTCGGACACTCTTTCTGTTGCCCAACCAACAATGTCAAAAGCAATAATGGGAACCAAGGCACTGAAATCAACCACGGAAAATCATCCAGTAGACTCATCATTAACAATGAACAGAAAGAGTCAACAGAACACACTTGACAGAGTTGATTGTTGTTCAGTCGGCTCAACTTCTACTTCAACTGTTTTTTCAAACTGCGCTTCAACCTGTTCATGACATGCAAATTCAAATATCCATAAATGATACACAGCTATTAATTTCACAATTTGCCAGATGAAAGGCTACAGCATTTATTAATAAGAAAAACATAATGTACTGTTGTACTGGCTGAAACACTCCTGTATACATTTTTGAAAACAACAAACTTCTTAAAAACTGCCAGTAATCAGAGGTACTAGCTACACAACGTACAAAACGCTGATTCTAGCAAAGATTAATACCTGAAGAATATCTGAACAACTGTGCCATTAATACACGCAAAATACCTTGTCTAAATACAGCAGGCCACTGTCATCAACACGAAAATGAGCTTTGATTCCCTTCGGCTCAGCATCACTATGTTGGCTGTAAGCATCCGCGACACCAGATAATGAGACAGTCTGAAGATGGGTACTGCCAAATTCACTACAACACATGAACACACAATACAGTCTACATTCAACTGTAAATGAAGTGTCGATTCCAGTATTTAGACATCTCTTATTATGTGACATATTTACGAACAGAACATATATAACAAACTTTTGATTGATTGATTGATCGAGTAAGTGCCACCCGATACAAAATAGGTTATTTCAGCGACGTTCTTCCCAGCCAATCTCTTGGCTTAGTGCTAAAAGACTAAATCTAGCACAACAAAAGCAAACATGCAACTATAAAATATATATTGTAACACAAAATAAACACAAAAAAGCTAAAAACAAGCCAGGTTTAATCGCCTCATATGACCTTCAGCATGTTCGGGGTCACTAGATCAAGTACCTGCATTGGCTGGGGTTAAAGGCGGGAATCTCACCTTTGCCGGGTGGCAGGTAACACTGTGCGATGCCATATGGAATGAGTTTCCCGTAGCAGTGAGGCTAAGTTGTTGCTATGAGTGTTTACTTATTTACTTTACTGTTGGCAACTAGGCTGCAAATAACCTGTGCCAATTATCAGCAAATATTTTCTTTCACAGGAAAAATCAGTTGGTCAACCAACTAACCCAAGATGACCTGGACGATGGACATTAAAATGTTGTATGTGTGACTGAGACCATAAAATCACAGAAAATATACCAACAAGACTGTATACGTGTGCAAGTTCACCTCAGCTCGCTTAGAGACAAGAAATCCAGATCTCCGTAGCTGACGTCAAAGCTGAAGTCTCTGACGTGTTTGTTGAACGTTATCACCTTCTTCTGCGGATAAGGCTGCATGGGACCGAACAAGATTCGCTTGATAATCTTGGATGGAGAATCAGAGAATGAAGTCACTGCAGAATCAGTTTCTTTCGTTTTTGCACGCTCAAATTCAACCTATCAAACACCAACATTCTATCTAACTAGCAAAATTTACACACATGTAAATATGCACCATACAATTCTATACACTGCAAGCTATAACTTTTATTGCAAACATCTGAAGGATGTGGATTACAACAAAGTGGCTCCTATGTATCATTTTCTGCTTGAACACTCATTACGAATACTGGTCATACAATCAACATGGTTCTTGATATTGTTACCTCTATTTTTGTCATAAACAGTTTTTATTCAACACACCTGCTATTCATAGTCAATGATAACAACGTTGTTTGTTTCCATATTGGGTCCACATGCAAACACAGTTCGACACAAAACATACAGCAACATCTGCTGTTGATATGTAGCAGCAAGTGGAGAATGTTACGACAGCATGGAATACAAAAATATGAACAGCTCATACTCATACCTTAATTGGATAAAGTGTGGCGTCTTTGATACCAAACTTTTTAACTTTAAAGCCTTTGCCAAGATTTGCCGCTTGATACACAGCTCCCAGTGCAGCCGCTTCATCAGTATTAATTCCTTTGCCAAGCTCCTCTCTAAACATATATACTTCAGCTCATCACACTAAAACTGTCAAAATGCTAAATAAATTAATCATTTCAACATCTTATCTAGAACATAACACAGCATATGGTAAGATTATCGGGCGACAAATACTCTCCCAAAAGCAGACTGAAATTTCTGAAACTGGGTGACAACACACACAAACACATGCCAATTCTTACGAACATTTTCAGGCCTGTGGCTCTCACCGTGTTTGGAGTAATTTTTTACAGTCTAGATGATGTTTCTGATGTCTCACTGTCACTGTACTAATTGCACGGACAAAACATATAAACCGATTGTAATGCAATCCAGTTTGCTGTTTGCGTTGATTCGATTTAATTCACTTGACAATCTGACGTGAAATGAGTCATTTTGGAAGCAAGCGAACTTTTCTGATGAAAAACACTACATAAACTTGTAGACAGCATTTTCTTCACCTGTTTTCTAACATTTCTACAACTATTTGTAGCTCATGTATATTTTGCTCATCAGTCAGCATCAACAATATCATCAAGGGATTCACAGTTCTCATATTACGAATTTGTCAACACAGGTACAACAGAGCTATATAGCAATAATTATCGCTATCAATTACTGACCATTGTCCATTACTCAAGAAACACATAGTACTAAACCGAACTGATAAAAAAACCAATTCAGATGCACGAATAAAACCAAACTGAATCAAAATTATTTCTTCACAGTGAAACAGTATTAATTACTGGATATATTTATTCACAGGTGATCAATTACAACTTAGCAGTATGGAGATGGTACAGGTAACATTGCAGAAAACTCCAGCATCTTCTCCCTTACCCACGTGCTCTAGTTGCTGTAACAGGGGTACGCATGCCCCAACAACACCCTCCAGGTCTTAACTGTAGGTCAACACAGGCAAACCAGTGCATAATTGCTGTAGAACAGTTGTAATCAGTTACAATTTAAAAACTTTCACAAAAATAAAACTGACGTTTATACAGTAAGCTAACAACTTGTTCCTTACCTGCCAGTGGCAGTCTTTATAGCCTGCTGTACGTTGGGAATGCGAGTGCCTCCTCCCATCAAAATCACTTCTTCTATATCACTCTTTAACAGACAAATGCAGAAGAACCTTGATTACCAATTGTCTTCAACATTTATTTTCTACAGTTTTACCAGATGATGAGCATAAAAGATTACCTAGGCATGTGAGTTTACTGGAAGGATCGATAACAAACAGATAGTGATCCATGGATAAATAAACTCAATCATTACTCTAGCACTATGAATGGGCCACAAAGCTAACATGTATAGCTTGTGACTTCCTGATAGTGCAATTACCATGCATAACCCCTACAGCCTAGAAATAAAACAGGCCTATTCTAAAAAAAGTAGAATAGGTAAGTCAGGAAAGTATACAAGTCAGAAAGTAAATAAGTAAGGAAGAAGGTATAAGGAATGAAGACAGTAAGGAAGGAAGTTAAGTAAACAAACAAACAAACAAACAAACAAACAATTTATGTAGTGCCAAAATCAACAATGAATCAGGGTGCATTACCACCCCAGAGCATAAACAGTCAAGACATGCTAGTGATTTTTGTTCTGATGTCTTCCAAATGTGAGTAAAATTACTGCGCCTCACAGTTTCTTGCCATTAGTTTTTTTTAACGACGATTAAAAAATTAATCGCAATGCATTAACAGTGATTAATATGCAACCCTAAAAATACAAACATCATCAAGTCATAATTTACACTGGAAGGTGATATCGACAAATGGTGTATCACTACACTACTATATACAGCAACTTGTGGATAAATAATCAATAGCAAAAAACATAAATTGCAATTTCAACAGGTATCACATAGAATGTGCAACATACTGGAAATTCGGTTTCACACAATGCAACACAACATAAAGCAAGGTCTGCTGAATAATAATAGCTGTGCCTTACTTGAATGTATTCAAAAAATCTGTGTTAACATTGCATTCAACACTAACACAATTGCACACACACACACACACAACTGTTCAACTGCAAAGTCTCGGATAAAAGCCAATAAGGTTACCGCATATTTAGTAGCAAAGAAAGCATAGAATAGCTATAGCACCACATATACCACAGACAGCATAGAATAGCTATAGCACCGCACATACCACAGACAGCTGTGCTGCAGTGAGAGCATCCTTAATCACTTTATCAATGCGATCAACAAGATCTTGACACAAATTCTCAAACTGCTCTCTTGTGACTTTTGTCCGAAAGTCTTCATCTTCAAACAGACTTTCGACCTACACAGTAAATGCTGAACAATTAACAATAACTTTCTTCTACCGCAAACTACATACAATGATATTTTTATGCCACATCACATGCATGTAGTGCATATATGCAGTTCATTGCTACAGATGTCCAATGTAGCTTGGTCTGAATGTCTGTCAGTCGTGTTGGTTGAACCAATTAAAATGGGGGGCTGACTCATGTGGTTTAAAAGAACTATGTATAAGATGGGGTCAAAATTGGACAAGTCCATTTGCAGCTGTGAGGAGTGACAAGATAATGATGCAGCCTTTTGCCAAATTACTTTTTACACTTTTTCTACAAAAATGCAGCCATGGTTGAATGATGCACATAGCATCTTATATAGGCAGCCAACTCTAATTATCATTATTATGATCATCATTATTTGGCCAAATACATAACATCATTCAGCCTATTATTCCGACCGAATAGAATATTAAACAAAGCCCCACCTCCAAACGTCTTGTTATGGAACATGTGAAAGGAGAGAATGACGAATGCAAGTTCAAATGGAAAATGGACATCAGAATGATGTGTCTGTGTGTGCATGTGTGATCTGCAGTGTCAGAAAGGAACCTTAAATTACTCCAACCCTACAGACAAGACCCGCCTTACATGTCCAAGCTCTCAAACACAACAATGCACTAGGCCTCTTCTTAGACAGTATTACACCCATTTGGTTGTCCTTGTGATTTCTTCCACCACTTGTTCTAAACCCATCTGTATTCATGGAACAGATTAAACTTTCTATCCTCGTTAACATCATCTCACCATCTAATTCTCAGATGTCCACTCTATCTAATTCCTTCCATTCATGACATATGTTACACTGACCAATTGATATCATGCAGAAGAATATCAAATCAAATCAAACTCATTTGCAAGCACAAAACATGACAGAAAAAGCACATGATAAACAAAACGTTGAACAAATGGGAACAACAAGTACAAGCAGGAGTGCTAGCAAGACTCAAAGGCAAAGAAACTGCTTTAACATGAGCCCCTCAAAATAAAAGTAAAAAGACTATTAAAAACTACATGCAACCTACAACACGTAACCCTAGATGAGTTAGTATGCACATCAACGTAAAATTCAATTATCACAATAATCGGAAAAATGCAATTTATTCACTGTATGTGCGAAGGTTGCAACAGATTTAGACAACACGATATAGTCACGGAGAGAATTCCACACATTAAAAATACGTTTAGCAAAGGAATGATCATCGCGAACATTACTCAGAGAATGTACATGTGAGAAAATTTCGACCTGTGCAAAATGATCAGTGTTGGCACTGAGAACTTGCTTCACGCGTCCAGCTTCTTTGAACAACTTCTGCATCGCCCGAGCATCATCCCTTACATCCTTCTTTGTTCGTTTGACTTTGTTGAACTGCTCTGCCAGATAATCCCGCAGCCTCAGTTGGAACTCGAGTCCACCCAGTGTCCGATCAAACCTGAAATGACGAATGTATGATTTACAGCAACTCACTTGTATTGGTCAACTGTATGTAAAAATTCTTTTAATGTGCAAACATACCGAGCAAGAGTAGTCTGCACATTAAAAGACAACCCAGATGTGCCTACAAGACTTCAGATGCCCTCCTGAAATTAGCTAGGGGTTTGAGGAAGCACTGTACCAAGGGGTCCAGGTGAAGCCAAACTTTCAAACAACTTTTTATGCATTTTTGACTTTTCTTACTTGCATAATGACACACTTTTGTTTTACTTTACAGACTGCACGTACAAAATGGCACTGACAATGTAAATCTTCAGCAATGAACAGTAAATTAAATGACACGCCAGTTTAATGGCACAGTTTATGATTCTCATATATGCATAATGCTAGCTTACTTGCACTAGGTTTCAACCAGATGCCGAGAAGCAAAATTGGACTAATTCTGCTGTGCCAAAAAATCATCAGGAAAAAAGCCTTTGGGGGCCTTGCGACACAGATTTTAGGGCATCCATGGGGCATCTGTCCCAATCGCCACCATGAAGTCCGCATATATGCCCAGGACTAGCAAGAAACAACCTCTAAATGGTCAGTCGCATTAACTGCTGAGCTGTGGCATGTGATTCAACCAGACAAACATAACAAAAGTAAGTACCGGTACACATCACATGTATGTACTGCAAACATTGTAAAGAATGGAAACATACCCTATTCCCTTGACTGTCAGCTGAGGATAAGTATCAGCAACAGTGGACAATGGATTCTTGACAACTTGATAAGCTGCACACAGCCAGTTGAGGTGAAGCACGTGTATATGTAGTACATTTACCTTACCTTACCTTCGGATGAGCAGCCCAGTGTTACTCAACGATAAGGCTGTGTTGAGTTCAACCCATTGTGCATCCCGATGTAACCAAGGCCAATAAAACATCAAAGAGCCTTTTGCAAACCTAATAGGTTTGCTGGTGTCACTTTATATAATTCTTCGGGCTGTATGGTGTATGCTCCTAAAATATGATATCATGTCCATATTGTGGCACATCTCCATACTAAACACAGCAGGGTTTCCTCTTCTTCTCCACAAGCTGTGCACAGTGGGTTGTTATGTATTTTCGTAACTTTCAAATTTTTAATAAGCATAGAATAGCCAGTTAAGAGGCCGTATCTATACACTGCATTGCAAAGAAAGTCAAAATCAGCTCCATTTTAATGCCTGTATTCCAGACGAATCTGGGATAACCAATCCTCCCTCAGTTTTCTTTCCTCCATTTGTTCCATAACAGAACCATTTTGCCAACAAAACACTGTTCAAAATGAGTTAAGCAATACAAAAACATACAAATGCAACTAATTACATATGCTAATGCACCAGTATTAACAGAATATGGCTCATACAAAACACAATAAATAGATTATCATCAATTTCAGTATGAAACGACGCATGCAGCAACTAACTAGTACATACAGCTGAACGATCATCGAAACTCACCAACAATTGTAGCCGTTGTACCAGTGGCTCCAATGTCGAAAAACAAGTAGTTCAAGGCAGTCGAGTTGAAAATTTTATGACGAAACACTCCATAGTTCAGAGCAACTGCAAACATTGTTTACATCACACATGCTGCACAACAGTGACGACGTATGTGCAAACAGATCTGTACTTCAGACGAAAGCAACATTTAAACATAAAACCCCCTCTTTTTTGTCAGAGCTAATCTGCACTGGCTGGGTCCAGCAAACAGAACCTTTGGGTATCGGGAGCAGATTTTTTACAAGTTGGACTGCCAGTAATATTACCACAAATCAACATTGACAAGTAAAAGCACAGAAGGGAACTGAAAGCATTCAACATCCCATGGACTTCATCCCTTTTTGTTTTGCCAACTAAATCCTCATGGAAGAGAAGCTAGCATTCCGACGTCAGCAACAGTAATAATAGTAAGGATGATGACGACAACAACCTAACTTATAATGTGCACAGTGTGTCAAGGAAATCTCATACTGGAGGCGTGGGAACAGAGAGGGATTGCATCAATAAGTGGCCAACTAATTGAGGAAGTGAGATTTACGCCCGACTACTGTATCAGAAGCATTTGATAGTGGCAGTGCTGCAATGATTGATAGATACAAGAACAAGAATAACAGCTACAAGTGAACTAATTACCAGCTGTATTATCGTTGATGAGCTGAAGAACACGCAGACCAGCAGCATCTGCAGCCCGAGACATAGCACGACGCTCGGCCTGGTTGAAGTACGATGGCACCGTGATTACAGCCTCGTTTATTGTCTGCTCTGCAATCCAAGCACAAATACGACTGAGAGGAACTTACAAACACTCACCACTCCGTAGAATATCTTAAATGCTTGAAAACAGAAATGACATGCGAGTTTACTGGAAGGACCATGTACACAAATGCAAATGGATCATGGACCATAGTTAATTAACTGCCTATTACTCTTTCATTATCAGTTGTCCACAAAGCCAATACAGACAGCTTGTGAGACTTATAGATAGTGCCAAAACTAAGGTATACATAGACTACAAACAGTATCAAGTCAAAAGGTACCATGATAATGACTCTCATGCATGGTATATGCAGTCCTACTAAAATTGGTTCGTGCAATATTTGCCACACAAATGCACTATCTGTGCAAAAACAATCTACAAACTTGGATCATCACTGTCATATTTAGGCTGCAAATTTTTCGCGGTTAAAAAAGGATAAAATCACGGTCAATTCATGGCAGAAAATGCAAAATTTGTGGTGAATTCATGAGCAGTATATCAATGCAAAGGTATTATCAAATGCAGGTTTGAGGTGTGAACGTAAACTGCTGTTTTTTAGTTTAGTAATAAACAACATTAACTGGTCAAATGACTAGTGAGTTAATCACTATCGTCAATTAGGTCAAATCAGTCAGTGATTAGTAGCACATAAATGAGTCAAATTCATAGCAATTTGCGAGAAAATGCAAGAATTTATGGCAATAGCTCAATTTCGCGAATTATGCAAATCCTGTGATGGCCACGGACAATTTACTGCCTAAGTTATCCTCATCACGTAGCATGTCTAGCGGATGTAGCCGTCACCAGAAGTGACCTCTAGGTCTTCCTGTCCTTGGCGTGATGCTGTGCTGTTGCCGCAGCGTGTTCAGTTGATGCACGTCGGACTCAATCGCCTGCAGCCATGTCAAGTAAAAATGGCTGAAGTGACGTTTACAGTCTTTCAGTTATGATGATAAGCAAGCCCTGAGTGCTCAACTGTGGTCCACGTTTGGAATGGCTCACATGATGTGGCCAAACAGCCTGACAAAATAAGACCTCAGACAACTAACTTAGACTCCCCAGCTTCGACGTGGATGCCTGTGCCACCTCGACAGCCTGCCGTAACCTTGATCTTTGACCTCCAGAATCTAATCAGGTCATCAGTAGGGGCTAGTGTATATTCCCTGTAAGTTTCATCGAGATTGCTCAAGCTGTTCATAAGATATCATGGTAACAAGATCTGTCCAGATGAACAAACAGACAATCAAACAGACAGACGGACAGCCCAAAAACATAATGCCTTTGCAGACACTGTTGATTGGCAAAGGCATGTATTACACAGTCAATGATACTTTACCAGCAAATGTTTCGGCATATTCCTTGGCTTTTTGCAGTATCATAGCTATGAGATCCTCTGGACTGTAGAAAATGTCTCTACAACAAGCATCAGCTGTCATCATCATCATCATCATCACAATTGATTTTTAAAGTGGCCTAAGCAGCAACGCCACCACGAGGATCACTATAGTCAGAGTAAGTACGAGCAGCATCAGTCAGTGTTGTAACAGCAGCGGACTAAGTATGTCTTCAGATGGCGCCGGAAAGCTGACAGGGACGGAGCAAAGGTTTATTCACATTCTAAGAGTATTTGTATTCTAAATCATAAACATCAATGTTTTAATCAAAGTTTTCTTATCAGTGAATATTATTTATTTAAAAATGGTTAAAACACAGTAACATAAGTCTGTCCTGGAACTGCAATAAATGAATGCTGATTGAACAGTTAAAAATAATAACTTTTAATTTAGTTGCAAATTTTTGGGAGTTGAGATAATTATCCACTTTACAGCTTCCAGAGAATAAAGCTATACTTCAAATAAGTAAAACGTACTCGTCATGCTTGAATAACACCGTTCCAGTATCATCATCTTTTATCAAGCTGTTGTGTGGAAATCTCCTCTTGTACAGCTGAACTAGTGGATTGTCATAGTGCTTGCCAAGAACGTCCAGTAAATACCGGTAGCCATACTTTGGATATCGAATTGTCTGTTGGTCACGCACAGCACTAACTAACAGTGACGATGTTTATGTTGCATTTCTGGTTCAAGAATGCTGCTAGTAAAAGAATATCAAACAGCGTAAAAAAACTAGTGACGTGATGATTATCGAGATCAAGATTTTTAAGGAAAATCAAACGGAATCAATATCGCAATTTTTTTGAGCAAGTGTGACTAGATTCCAATACTGAATCGCCCTACAGGGACCGTTTATGTCTTCAACTCCAAATATTTGGGCAAAAAAATGAAATCAAAATCGCGCCCCAAAGGGACCGGCGATCGGAGCAGGTCGCAGAATGGGTTTTACAGCCCAGCGAGTCCAATCACGCCAAGTGTGGAGGAGTTTGTATCTCCACAAATCCGATCATGCTAAGTGCAGAGAAATTTATATCTTCAACTCTTAATATTGGGGCGAAAAAATCAAAATCAAATTGACATCAAATTCATAAAAATCGAATAGAAATCGAATCAAGAGGAAAAACAGCAATCGCACATCACTAGTAAAAATAGTAGTAAAATTCTTACTATTACTTCATAAATGCTGTTGTTGCTGTACTATATACTGACATCAATGGTCAGAAAGTAAATCTACACGGAGAGACTCAGACAGCCAACATACAGGAAGAGACAGGAGTCAGGTAAGTGAGCGAAGACAAGATTGTGGCAAGTGAGCACAAGGAAGGGTATCTGAACCAAAACACCTGTTTTTGAAACTAATCGCCCCCTCCCAATAGGATCAAAACAGCAATGTGGTTACCAGATGCACATGGAAAGAATGGCCACTTAACTGTGTGTTGTCACCGTGCTAAAGCATACTACAAAGACGGCTATGACAAAGGGCTGTGTTGAACTACAAAAAGTAAAGAAAAGAAATTCCTAAGGTGACCTACCTTATCAGGCAAGGATAATGTATAAAAATTGATAAATACAATAAAACTGATATGGCAATGTCAACAAATGAACTGTTGGGCTTACATACTGTATGACAGCAATAAATGAACAACAAGCAATCAATGCGACAGTAGTTTCAAATGCACTGTCAGGCTTGTAGACCTCTCTAAGTTTTTAAAGTGTTTTTAAGACGTTCTTATATTTTAGAACTGTATAAAATGCTTGATGCTGTTGTTTTATATGTTGCAGTTTGTACTTTGTGTACTTTTATTTGTGCTTTGCCTATTGTAATTGTACTGTTGTGCTAATCGTATGGACTATAGGTCAGGTGTTAGTGCTGAGCGCAGCCTTCCTGTGCCTTAGCGATTGGCTCGTGCTGCTTTTATACTCTGTGTTATATTTTGTCAATATGCCATTTGCTTAAATAAAATGATGATGATAATGATGATGATGATGATTAGACATAACTATGCAATTTGCAAGAAACAAAATATGTGCAACGTAAACCAAATGCATACACACCGCTGCAACCGCTGGATCTCCTACGAGCCTCTCACCATCTTTTAGATGTATTGTGGTTGGAGTCTTTCGAGAAGACTCCCTATAAGCATATCACATAACACAACACTGCTTAACTATAACTGTAATACAAACGTGATCAACAAGAAGATGGACTTCAACACCTCAGCGTCAACGTGGATGCATTCACCATCACATTCTTGAACCAAGATGTATCCTTGACCTTTGACCAGATAAATAGACAGGACTACGGGGCAGCCAAAAAACATAATGCCTTCGCCGAAATTGGTGGGTAGCATAGGCATAATTAATAACACATAATTGCATTTCACTATATTGCTTGCTAAAGTATTATGTCACATACAGCTTCAGATCTCACATAGTGACATAAATGTTATAAAAACATTTCCAAAGAAAAATCTGTCACACGTACTTATTGAGCACAATCTCCATTGGAACTCCAGGCTGCAACAATAATATCACATTAAGCCATTATTATTGTTGTTGCGACCATCGAACTTTCACCACCAATGCGGTGGTTAGCTACCACTGAATCAACACTGCCATCGCAGTGTTTTAAAGTGTTCTCGGCGGTTTTTCTGGGCGCTGTTTCCTGAAAACTTCCCCTCACTTCGGCAGTGTCATTTGATCCCCGTGTGAATGCACAGCGAGTCAGAGTCCAGTCAGCGACACCGTCCGCCCTCCCCCACACGTCCGCTTCCCCACTCACAAATGACGGGACTGCCGGACAGCAGGAACGGTCTAGGCACTGTACTAAGTGAGACCGTTGCGACGGTCTCACTTAGTGCACTCCCTACCATCCCGTGCAGTAAGCAATTAGCTAATTCTAGGACAACCAGGACGATCTTGAAGCCGCGACATCCACCCATATCCAATTAACAACCCTAGCCTTGACACCGACCGATAGATCAATATTATCCACCAGCACCGCCACTGCGGTGGCATGTCAAAAAAACAACGCTGCCAACCGAGTTGCAAATTCCTGCCACCGTAACAACACTAGCCATTACCGCAACAGAACAGCCATTATTAAATGGCATAGCCAGCATGTAGCGCATAATATGCGGCCTACTGCTACAGATGTTGCATGAGTGTCTGTGCATTGGTCATACGGATGTGCTGTGCAAAAACGGCTGAACCAAGTAAGATGCTATTTGAGTTGCTGACTCTTATGGGTCAAAAGAACCACATATTAGATGGGGGGGGGGGGGT
>Ga0209780_1000778_pt1 | contig 18774 bp, 11 predicted proteins | sample WorMetexBAHAMAS2_FD_187384 | JGI IMG/M metagenome (GOLD analysis project Ga0209780, IMG submission 187384) | Marine gutless worms symbiont microbial communities from Max Planck institute for Marine Microbiology, Germany - Inanidrilus exumae... | ecosystem: Host-associated > Annelida > Digestive...
ACCCCTCCCTCTTCGACTCGACTTTGCGAGTCCACTTTCTTAAGTAGCGATCTCACTGCGGCTGTAACAAATCATCAAAATCGGTTCACTTTCGGCAGAGTTATTGCCGAATGCGTGAAGACCGTTTTTGCCCAATAGAGTATTTACAATATAGGCTTTTGAGCCTATAATAAGACAGGAAAATCAGTGTTTTGTATTAATCGGTAATCGGCCGATAATTGTCCGATTGTTAGGCGCCGATTATCGGCCGACCAATAATCGGCCCATGCTTTATTAGTGCATCTCTAAAAACTATAAAACCAAAATTCACAGCACGCAACTACAAACATCATTAAGTATCATGAGGATGACGACTACAACAAACGAAACAAGATTAATGTAACAGATCACCTGCTGAAGCTATGTAAAATCCACTTGGTGAGTACTTCGCAACTGTTGTCTGCACTGAGTGTTCGGTGTAAACATCTGCAATTGCTGGATTCTGAACACAGTTCCACACGACAGTTTTAGCGCCCGAACAACATGCAGCATGTCAGTTACACAAGAATTATAAGAACAATGGCACCATCAATTGTAACATAACAAAGCTGCACAGACTTGTTAACAATAAACAAACAGCACAAAATAAACAGCATGTCATATAAAGACACTCTTCAAATCATCAGATACAAGTCTGTAAGTAACAACAAACGAAACTGTACCGCAATATCACGAATGATGACACTGTTGCCATTCGTATAAAGAAAGTTTTTTCCCTTTGGATCACCACCAAGAACAATGGCAACACCCCTAGATGTCCTTGGAAGTGTAGCAAATGTGCCCTCTGCAATTATAAACACAAAAACATATTTCAAAGACCTTATAGTGAAGAACAAAAAGCTCAGAAGGACCACAAGATCCATATACAGACGCTTGCAGCAGGTGAATGACCCTGACGATCTGTCGCGGCAAAATTAGTAAACATGATATCATGTGATTTGCACCAACCAATCACACAGGTCTGTAAACTACTTATAGATATCCATACAGCCAATAGAAATTACTGTAATATTAATCTATATCCAGGCTTGGCTTACAATAAGGCAAACAAAATTCTTGAACTAATTGACAGAAACACTGCGTGTAGATCAAAAGATATAATACTTCCGTTTGTATATATCCTTGGTTCATCCCCACTTGGAGTACTGTGAGTAGTGTTGTTACGGTTTCAAAAATTTTGCCGTCGGTCGGTTTCGGTAGGTTTTGCAAGAAAAACCTCGGTTTTCGGTTCGGTTCTCATAATTAACGCATTGTAAACTTCTTTATGCCTATGGCCATGTGGTATGACAACTTTCATCATCCCTAGTTCAAACGGCAAACAACCGCATGCATGCAATAAGGCACTCAAAACAAACAAGCTATGTACGAACCAGTAATGTAGGCCTGAAAACCGTCAATTCCAGTGGGAAAAACCTAGGTTTCGGCGACAAACTGTCTTGGAAAAAAACCTAGGTTTTGGCGGCGGTTTCGGTAACCGTAACAACACTAACTGTGAAGCAGCACGGTCGTCACACTACAAAAATGATAAAAAAACTTTGCTGGAGAAGATTCAAACACGTTTTATCAGAATGATATCGGGTCTGAAGAAGTTACCATAATGCAAAAGACTTACTGAGTTAAAACTGTGGTCGTTAGAAGACAGGAAACAGCGGGCCGACTTAATCGAAGTCTATAAGATGACTCCGGGTCTATCATCACTTAACTTCAACAAGATCATCTTCACCTTGGATCTACAAACACCTACGGCACCCGTGGTCACTTTGGAAGCTAAATAAGCCAGATTTAATATACACTCGAGACAAAACGTCTTCAGTAAAAGAGTAATTTCCTGGTGGATGAAGATATTGTCGCAGCCAAACAGCTTTAAATGGAGATTACAAACGTGGAAAACAAACAAGGATAAGTTTCTCCTTGGACACGGATCCGTCGGATAGTCCAATTAACTCAAGTTGCCAAGCAAGTTCCTTGGGGAGACCCAACTTGTAATTCAATCCAATCCAATGTGATGTGATGGGTGCAGGAAGTCATCTATGCATGCATCTCAAATAACATAACAGCATTTGGCGTGAAACGAACCACATTAATTCAGTTTCTGCAGCATTGAACTGAAGATGATGTGATGCACACCAAGATCTGCTGTCACTGAGAGGGGTCGCAGCAGCAAAAAGTTAAATTTCGGGAACAAGCTTTTAGCAAATTTCAGGACATTTGTAGGTCTCAGGAGGATCAACACACAAAAAAATAAATAAATACTTTTTCTTGATCCCAAATCAGTCATAAAAATCAATAATGCTGTCATAACAATGTTACACGGAACAATGAATTGTCACAATCTCGCAGAGAACAGGACTGTCAATGACAACGATAGTAATAAACAAGTAGTCACGACTTTCAGTTGTGTGCTGAAAACAGATACGGCAAATTAATGCTGCAGAAAGACTCGATGCAAAGAAATACTGAGAATAATGTAGACACAGTTCGTCTTCTTCAATTTGGCAGGAGGTAGATCTTCTTATCAGGGCCATGGAGTCGTATTCTGAGATCTTTTTGTTTAGCACCAACAATTTGAAGTTTCTGTGATGTTGCCTGCAACTTCTCATTTCCTGCCTTTAACATCAATTGAGCCACCTTAACAGACTGCATGTTCTGCATTTCAACTGCAGGTGCCATTTTCTTGAATGCTTCATTGATCAGCTCCTGTGCTGTGCTTTGCTCTCGCTTTTGTTCATGTTACACTCTATCTCCTTCTGCCAGCTGCTCTAGTAGTGAATCCTTCTCCTTTTGCAACTGTCTTGCATGCTCTTGTCCCTTTTCAAGCTCAACTCTTCTAATATCCTGCTGGCTTTGGATGCTGCTTCATTACATTGCTCTGAAACCCTGAAGTCGTCTGACGTTGTTACTCCTAAATCTTTCTCTTCAGATACTTCCTGTATGTGCCAATCGACTGAGTTTTGTTTAATGGTATACGAGGTTTTCTACTGATGGCTTATATGCATTACCTTGCATTTGTCAGGATTGAACCTCAGTAACCATTTCTCTGACCAGGTACTTAGTGAGTCCAGATCTCTTTGAAGGCTTTCTGCATCCTTAACTGCCGCTATTCGAGTCCAAATCTTTGTGTCATCGGCAAACATCTGAACATTAGTCTTTATCCAGTCAGGAACAAAAGTGGGCCTAAAACTGAGCCCTGTGGGACTCCGCTAATAACTTTCTTCCAGGTACTAGAGCTGGACCGATTAAGCATATACATACATACACACAAACAAATTTATATAGCGCCAAAATCGTAGAAACGAATAGAGGCTGCATAACTCGCATTGTTCTTCCTGTAAGGAAGGAGGTAATCCACCTAAGCATACTGCCACCAAAACCTAGACACTGTAGCTTTCGGATGAGGTGCTGGTGTGGTACTGTATCAAATGCTTTTTGTAGTCCAAGTATTATATGACGTCAATTCCATAGCCTTCATCTAAATTTTTAGTGCAGTCTTCAAAAACTTCGAGCAGGTTGTTTATTAGTTATTATACTGTTACTGTCTAGGAATGAGGTCATCTGATGCTTGATGATGGATTCGAGTATCTTATAGACACATATTGTCAGTGATATTGGTCTGTAGTTCTCCGTGCACAATTTGGACCCTTTCTTGTAAATTGGTGTGACATTGGCCACTTTCCAATCGTCAGGCACTTCACCTTCTAGTGATTTACGAAATATCATAGCAAGTGGTTCTGCAATGATCTGTGCAGTTTCACGGAGAAACATTGGGTGTACGTTATGAGGTCCTGGTGACTTGTCCGGTTGAATATTTAGCAGTGATTTCAGCACATGATCGGTAGTTATTGTTATAGATAATCGGTCATAGTGAGTAGTATTAATATCAACTGGAACTTTCTCATGTAAAAACGTACTGCTGAAACAATCGCATAACACAGCGGCTGTTTCACTGTCAGTTGTAGTCCTGTTTACAGTGTTTAGTAATGGCAGAAACACTTGTTCTCACGGTACTCATGTTTCGCATATATCCATAAAACTGCTTTGGGTGGACCAGTCTCCTGAGCCCTAGGCCTACTGGTGGAATCCCAGCTAGCGAGACCGCACAAGGGGAGTAATAAGGATGCAGTGAATCCGACCTAGGCGTGCTATTCACTATTATGTGCGACGTTGTGTGTACGTTCGCAAATATTTCTGTCGTACACAAGTTATGAGATTTTTCATATGTGCTATTCACTGTCAGTCCGTAAATAATTGCCTTATGTATGTGCAGCCACGATGATCTTGTTCTATTTATACAATGCCTACTTCAATGGGTATGCTCGTTCAGTAGCGTGTTTGGTTTGTCAGTTCATTATTTAAAGAATAAAACGTGATAAAATGATTAAAAAATGCGAATTTGACCAGCTGATTGCTTGCAGTGATTATTTCGATCAGTTTCTCTTACTAAAATGTGCATTTTCTATAAAGAAAGTTATGTTGAAAAAACAGTCATACGTTACGTTACACTATGCTTAATTCTTTCGACGTAAGTGTACCTTTTCTATTTACAGTTTACAAGCACTGCTGTAAACAAATTTCTGTTGTGATTCTAAAACCAAACCTAAAGGTAACTTCACCATCTCGCTATCTATACGAAAATTTTCAGTCGTACGATAGCTCAGACCATATTTACACACGAATTTACGACTTTTCGTACGTAAGAAAGTTTCGTGAATAGCGTTAAGCACGTAAGAATTTGCATACGCAAAAATTTACGCACAGAAACTGGCGTACGAATTTTTGTGAATAGCACGCCAAGAGATTTAGCCACATTGGTTAGTCAAGACGTCGTTGTGTAAGTATACGGCAAGCTGAACAACAAACAACATGAAACTTTAGCCGTTAAAGCTGGTTCATTTGGTCAGCTCCTTATGCTACGCTACGTTCGTGACACGTCGGTGGACGGTTAGTCAACCTGTAGACATCCTAATATGGCCTTCTATCAGCCACGTTCGTCAAAGGGTCAGCGGGTTCATCAATCCGGCTTTCAAACAGAACGCAAAGACCACGAAAGTAGCGAGACATACTACAGCTGTCATCTACTGAGACGAATGCTATCCACTTACTCAATTCGTAAGACATTTCTTTCAATATTACAAAAAACGTAAACAAATTCACTTCCTACTTTGACTACAACAAGCCGGTAGCAGAGGGCGCCACCCACTTCAGCGAAGTTCAGCCTGTTCGCTAGATTGCTAGAATTAATATTCAATGCGCTTAGGCCAAAAGGCGGTGTATACACTACTAGAAACCCGTACAGGTTCTTCCCTTCGGTCTTTGGTTCGGACATCCAACCCGTTAGACTGAAATCTGCATCCTATAGGACTCATACAATAGTGTGCACGGTGTGTTCTTTTCCTTTTCATGGATTACAGCATACAAAAGATAAAAATACAGCATTATTATTGTTCTTCTTCTTCAATTTAATTCATTAATTTTTTTTGCCCCGGTACTCAGTTCCCGAGGACTTAGAAATTACACATAAAGAGAAGAAAAATTATAACGGTTGCAACGGACTAGCTGGCAGTGAACGTGTTTTGAAATGAGACCGCGTTCCCCCTTTGCAGTGCTATGGACATCTGCTGGAACAGGTAGGAGGTCTCTCTCTCGTCGCCTGTGATGTTTGTCGTCCGTCTTCCGATCTCCTTGACCAGTTCGACGGCTTGATGGTGCCAGGTTCCGGCCGTTTCGATGACCACTGGGTAAAAAATGTGGGTACTGGTCAAACGGCTGTACTTGCTGGTCTTATTGGTAGCTGCGTGTTCTGCCGCCGCTCCTGCTTCCCTGGCTGAATTAATCACGTGAGCATCGGCAAAGGTGTCCGGCACGGTGACATCCCATGCCAGCGGTTTTCCTCTCGCCCATGGCAGAATTGTTGTGCCGTCCGGTCGTTTGCCATCCTCGCGCATCAAGCCCACTGGCTCTTTCACTGCATGAATCTGAGCGCGCTTCAGTGCTCGCCAGATAATATCATTCAGATGCCTGTGGCGCTGCTGTCATGTTGTTATTATTATTATTATTATTATTATTAATACTGAAGTGAAAGGCAGGGGTTAGTCGATTTTAGGGGCATTGCTCACCCTTTCTTTCCCTCACTACAGCCGCCACTGTTATTAACAGACGCTGTGATAACGTTGATGATGATGTTGCGTGCTATTCGTGATCCGTCAGGTAGCAAGCTACACCTATAGCATTGTCGCTACACGGAGGATGGAAAACAATAACCATGCATCCTAGCCATCTAGCCAGCCTGGTTTCAATTAACAACGCAAATGTCGGCATTGCCTAAATATGAAGTTTTGCCAGCCGGAGAACGTAGATATGCATGCGGTAAATTTAAATTAACTTTGGGGCCCAAATTTTTGGTTTACATGGCGCCATTTCCACAAACGTGAACAGATTGCTATTTCCTATGGCATTTTAAGCTTAAAGTTAGTTACGACCCGATCTTAAGATCAGTAATTTGAACCCCTCCTACTATTTTGTTTCTCGTCCGATTTCCCCCAAACTTTCAGGGTCAGTAGTCACTAATTAGGTATATTTCTTATAAAAACTTCAGGTCCCTGTCCTTACGTTTTTGTGAAACGAGCCCCCAAACATGACCAAAAACGCAGGGCAAAATGCTATTTTGACCCTAGTACTATAAACATGTGCCATAATAATTGGCACTAAAACTTACCACTTACCGCCTGTCGCGTAATTTCGACATTTTAATCCATGCTAGCTATTTTGGCCGCCATGTGTAGGGCAAGGAAATGTAAACACTTTGCTGCACTTACAGTCAGATCGCCGATCTGGCGCTAGCAGTAAGCTTTTCTTAAACCCAACGATTCAATTTTATTACCGTGCGACGCTATGCTCGCGCGGTATACTGTCATCGTGTGTCTGTCCGTCTGTATGTCCGTCTGTCTGTCTGTCTGTCACAAGTCGGAGTTCTACACAGATGGTAAACCTAGGATCGCACAAACAACGCCATACGATAGCCCAGAGACTCTAGTTTTTTATTTCAAAATTCTCGAAGAAATTCTGACAGTCACTCCTAACAATGGCGCCAAATAAAGGTAGGGTAGGCTAAAATCATCAGCGATTTTCGACCAATATCTGGCTATATCTCAGAAACGTTGCAAGAAAAGGACATAGTTACCATGGAACGCTAATAGGAACTGGTATGTGCTCTATCGAATGATGCAGTGACCTTGAATGATTCTAATTACCCCCAAACCACCCTATTTTCGACATTTGGTATCGCCTTTCGTATCATCATAGTAAGTGGAGATGGATACTTCAAATTTGGTAGGTAGGTTGACGGGCAGCAAGTGCTAGCCGGCGGATGACAAACCATCCCTGAAATGGGCGTGGCTAGGTCACGTGAACCATTTAAACTTTGTTTGGCACCAACCATATGAGTTATCATGTTGATCGTCTCAATTGTTATCAACTGAGGTGGGTCTGTTAGCGGCAGCTGAGACTTGTTTAAATAACGTGACAAATCTTCATCAGTTAACTTCCCACAGTGTAGGCTAAACGTGATAATTATATACAACTTTATTTGCCTGAAAGGCTGAAAGGCAGCATACAAGACACAAAAACATACAACACAAAACATACAACAATAATAGCGGTTGCTGAAACCTATACACATAGGTTCATTTGTGTACAGAAACTGAGACACGCGTTAATATATGCGCGCTCTCGCATTAGTTAATAATCGAATCAGAAGTTGAGTATATTACGTTACACAACATATATAGTATCGTTTATGGATAGTCCGTTCAGGAAACTAGTCCTACGTTTCAGTATCAGTTCAGAGACATCAGGAAAATTGAAGAATTCTTGACAATCAGATATAATGGCAGGTGAAGCAGTTTTAATTAGTTTAATTAATTAGTTTTAATTAATTAGCGACGGCCGAACTTTGTTATCACAAAGTTGACAACATTTGTGACAGTCGACGTGCCGTGCATGGCGACACAGCAGGAAAATCGGCTAAGCTCGGAAATCGGAACACGATACCATTATTTTTGGGTGATTTGGTACTATTATTGGGTGATTCGGTAGCCTAGTGGTTAGAGCGTTGGACTTACAACTCGAAGGTCGTCAGTTCGACTCCCGGCCACCGCACTAACGCGGGTAACGTGCCGAGTTGACCGTCATCCGGATCACGGACAGACACCGGGCATTATTATATCGCGCTATGCATATGCGTTGTAATGCGTCGCGCGGTAACACATTGTAAACGCATAAAAACCTCAGCAGTCGAGTGAATAATTAACGGCAGTTGTGGTCAGAGCAGAACGCTAAGCTGTAAGCTGATGTGAGGTTTCCGTTCTGCGCGTTCACCTTTGAAAGAAGCTAATTCTATCGTTCGTCATTCTGTTAGCAGGGTCTTCATAAAATCCTGATAAGAAAAACAAACCCTGATGATCCAGATCTACTCCGTGTCCGTTTACTGGATTTTTGTGGACGACTACAGGCGTCCTGGAGCCTTACTGACATTCGCTAGATGGCGTCTTCGTGGAAAGTTTTAACTATCTGAGTACCTTCTAGTTTCTTCCTAGACTCCTGTTTTACGTATCCATGGACTGCCTGCTCAGACTCGGACTCATGTCGGATCTTCCTTGTCAATCTTATTTATTTTAGGCCACATCGCATGCGTAGCATAGATGCGGTCTATTGTTACATATGTCACACGTAGCGCGGTCTGTGGGTCTGTGTGCTGGGCACACGGGTGAGCAGTGCAAAAACTGGATAAACTGATCGAGATGCCGTATGAGTGGCTGACTCACGTGGGCCCAAGTAACCATGTATTAGATGGGAGTCAAGGTAGGACGAATCCATTCGCCGCCGCGAGGGGTGACAAGATGGCGATGCGGCCTTTTGTTTAGTTTATTTTCGTTACTTTTTGTTACAGTTCCGTGCAGGAAGCAAGTCAGTGTCTTGATGCACGTTAACATCTCTAATCGTATCGTTGTTATAATAAATCATCTGCTACAGTCGTTAGTGGCTGTACGTAACAATATTATATGAATGTTCGCGTCGTTATGTTACGTTTATGCGTCAACGAATAGTGCGGTTCAGCTGTTGCTGCAGAGCTAGAAATCATGTAGAAAGAATTGTGTCTTTGCTACAATGAAAACTGCATACAGTACAGTACACTACACCTTGCAAGCAGTTTGTCATACCTGTCGATTTATGCTACGTACTTCGGTTCAGTGTTATGATTAGTGTAACGTTACGAACTGATGCTTATTAATAATAAGTATGTAGGCTAAATGTTGGCGAGATTATGCCGTGAGCTCCGATCAATATTGATTAATAAAGCATCAACATTGCCTACTGCACTTTTTCTATCGACGCCGTAGCATGATCAACCCTTTGGACAAAAGTCTACAAATTCTAACCGCGAGACTGCAATCCATCATAAGGAAGTGATAATCGGTTTATTGGCTCTTATAAGACCAAAAGCAACAGAGGACTGACCAACATGGAATAAATTGACCGAGAAGAAGTCAAATGTCGGCATTAAAGAAAGCTGGAATAATATCTCGTCTATTAAAGGAACTAAAGAAAAGAGCTGTATTACTTTGGATTACATAGATGGACAGTGACGTAATTTCTCCATTTTATCTCTGCCAGTGTTTCTGGCCGCCATGGTGTAGGGCAAGGAAATGTAAACATTTTGCAGCACTTACAGTCAGATCGCCAAGATGGCGCTAGCACTACGCATTTCTCAAGCACATCGATTTATTTTTATTTAAATAGCGTGACAAATCTGCACCAGTTAACTTCTCAAAGAACGACAGTTTGCCATACAACACAAAGATCGAACCTTACTGTGACGTTACTTTATCCTATCTATTACGGAAAGTGGAAAACTGAATGAAGAAAGATACTACAAGGCACGACTTCAGATCAACGAAGGAGATGAAGACTGAAGACCAAGGACACTGTGGGGAGAATAATACAACCAAGACAGGTCTAAAGGGAGATGTCCAGGGTCCCATTCGCGGTGGGGACACGTGGGCATGGCGTGTCCAATCTTTTTTTCCGCCGTGGGCACGCTGTGGGGCTTACGATGCTCTCTCAGATTCTCTGGTCGACTGGGGAGGGGAATACCCTCTCCCCATTCCTTATCCTCTCAACGCCTACGCTTGGCGTCTCGATCTCGATGCCTTTGGCGTCGAGGCTCGATGCCTTGCCCATACTTCTCTCTGTATGACCGGAACATTGGAGATGTCTTCTGTAATCAGGTTGAGACAGAACAAGCTGGTGGATAATCGTACACGAAGCAGCCAAAAAGCAGATCGAGGATGATCGAAGACAAGACAAGACATGCCAATACCGTGCTACTCTGTTATAGAACATAAATATCGGAAGCGGTTAATCTGATACGGTCGTTGAACAATTATTACTGCGTCACTAAATATAGTATAGGAGTTTAAACAGTGCTGGCTTAAAAGGGTTAAGTAAATTGTTATGGAGAACACGCAGTCTTGTCTGGAGCCGTCAACCCATTATCAAAAATTGATGACGTAACCGGTCAAGGGGCAGGTGCGTGTAAAACTAGCGCCAACATGGCGATCTCTGCATGACGTGTGAATCGCTCTGCCGCCAGTATGCTACGTGACTGTGACGTATGGGGGACAAGCTTCGATCGATAGATGAAGGCCTAGAGGCCTACTTTATGCAGACACGTGCACGGGAGAATGAAGTTGGCCGTAGTATTAGGAAGATGGCCCAATTCCTATGCATTGTCAATTAACACAATAAGCGTAGTCCTAGAATATTTATTGTCCTTGGCATTATCAACCAAATTATGCGGCCTCCTCGCGTTAGGCGTTGTACACTCCGCAATCTGTCTGTCCGTGTCTTTTTGTCCGACTGTCCCACCCGGGATTATTGTGACCGTCTTCGGGAGGGGCATACCATGTCGGTATGTAACCAGCCACCCAGGCCAACTCAGCCTCCTACCCTCTGTGGGACGGGAAATGAGTACCGGCCAAAGTGCGGTGATGCGCTGCGGCTGGGAAGTAAAGGCAGGATGGCTCATATCATTCGTGGATAAACGTGTTGGTGGCAGGTAAAATTGTGTGATCCCTCGTTAACATGTGCCATTCGGAGCGCTTTAGAGGTGAGTGAGCATTTTCTGGTCCTCCATTTTTAGCACCCCCGTGAGTTCGCACGAAAGGGCGCTATACAAATGACCTGTCTTCAACTTCTTCTTCAACTTCAAGGAAAAGGAGATAAGCATCCTGCCTACTCTCCTCGAGGGAACATGGCTCCCTTGCCGTTGTACACTTCTAACTCGGATCGTTCGACTGTTGTGTAGGTGATGTTGGACGGCGCGGTTAGGCAGGTGGACGTCGTTGGACCAGCAGGCGCCGTGATGATCGGCGGCGGCGGAGGAGTCAACGTGCCGCCGACGGTGACCGCCGTCGTGCTGGCTGCCGGGGTCATTGGCGGGCTCTTCACCGTCCTCACAGTGCTCGTCTGCTGCCGCTACTGCTGCTCCGACGCCCGTCGCTCCGGCGCCACGTTCGTGCGAAAACGGTTCGTAATAAGTCGCAGCTCATCGTATTAAATTTTTGGTGGGTTCAGTTATCACCTCGAACCAGAAACAGTGGTCGGAAACTATATAAAGCGATTGGCAAAACACGTCTTTCTAGCATTTCTAGCATTAATATTACAATATTAATGCTAGAAAGATGTGTTTTACCAATCGCATTGTTGACATTTGGAACTCTCCACCCGCAGCAGTCGTTTTCAGTCATAATGTGTATACTTTTAAACGCCGTTTAACAGAATTTAATTTCAATAGATTTATGCGCTATACCTAGTTGCTTTTATTGTTGTATCTGTTTTATTGTGGCGTAATTTGTGTTTATTTTTTGTGACGATGTCAGTGGTTCTTTTTACCTTTCCGTTAATAAAATTGATTGATTGATTGATCGATATATTAATGGGTGGATTTAAGAGTGTCACGGAATCTGTAGCAAGACGTCTCTATTTTGCACCTTTTCCCAGCGTGACTGCCTGTAATCTTGGGAAATCTTTCAGTTTCGATAACGCAGTTGAATATACAAGCCACACACGCTTTCCGATTCATATGTAAACATATCGTTGATAATACATGCTATATTTTTCGATGCATGGAAGTTAGTAAGGTTTCAAACAACAAAAGTGACCTTCCAGGTACTTTGTATTGGCGTAATTCGGTAGGCCGCATATGCTTTCTATTTGTCTTCCATTGTAGGCCTACCCATCTGTCTATCTTGTACCGTTTAAGAGATGTTGTTTAAGAGATGTTATCGGTTACTTATTTCCGACAACAAGGTCAGCTTCCGCAGAGGGCCGCGCGACGCGCTATGTTAGTAAATTCGTGCTATTTTTCATGAGGTATGGGTGTTAGAAAAGCTTTAAACAGGTCATTCAAAGGCATTGGCAATTGTGCCATTCAATAGGCCATGCATGATTTTCTATTAGTGTTCCATTGCACCGTTAACGAGATATTATCACTTATTTCCCATTGGTGGATTTTAAGCTGGGAGCGAAAGAGTGAGGGAGTTTTGACGTTTGAATGATGCGCTCGAGTGAATCAGCAGAAAAAAAGATGTGAAGGTGCACGAAAGAAGTGAGTCAGAAATAGACCTGGATGGAACAAACATACATGAAAACAACTAGCTAGCCTAGTAGCATCTGTCTAAAAGTCTAACACCGCCATTATGCATGATGGTAGATATCCCGTGCGTAATCACCTACGCAAAATTTGGTGACGATCGGTTAAAGGGTTTAGGGTAGCGGGGTGGGGGTGGGGGTCAAATTTTGCTATTTCCCATAGACTTTGATAGTCGTATACGACTCGCGCACTATAGTGCGAGTGTGTGATATAGCGAACGCCGTTAATTTCGAGCGGCAGGTGCAGTACAAATAACCAAATTGCACTGCGGATGTTGCTGGTCGCTGTATAATAAATGCGCCGACGTCGACGACGACGTGTATCGGTTGGCGACGCGTGTTCGTCGTTAAATGCCAGAATGCTGCTGCTGCTGCTGCTGCGTTGGCGGCGAGAGATATTAGTGAACATCGGCGCACGGATTTCCGTCGGCCCGCCTTGCAGACAGAGAAGTCTTCGTCGTCGTCGTCATCGTCGCCGTTTCGGGTAACCGGCCGATGACGTCACGACCAACTCCGTGGTGATGAGCGAGCGGATGCTGAAGATGATCAGGTGTGATGGAGTGGCTGTAGTTGGCGGTCTTGCCGATCACGTTTTACGGCGGTTTGACACGCGTCGACGAGGCATCACTCTTGGCAGTTCGTGCGCGTTCGTCGTTTCACGTCACGTTCCTCTCTGACGAAACATACTATTATTACTGAATTGCCGAAGGTCGCAGGTCGGAAATTCCATCTACTGCAAACTGGCAGTTTTATAAGCAACTACCGGTGCACCCTCCCGCCTACGGCGCTCGGTTACTCCTCGCCCCTGCTCCGCCTACACAAACACCGCCGCCCGCCTACCGCACCTATCGACACTGCACTGGATGAATGGAATAGCACCTAACGCTACACCGCCCTATAGGCAGCGGCGTATATAGACAGCGCACAGAGCGCAAGCCCGCGGGCGCTCGTGGCGTTTGCTAACCAGCCCTTGACCATCCGGAGGGTATAAGGATTCTATGTGCCAAATTTCGTGCAGATCGGCTCAAAACAGTAGCCGTGCACAACGAACACAGAAACTGACACACAGACTGACATACACTGAGATTCGTTTTTTTTGCCGCGCGACGCTATGCTAGCTTAGTATATGCTGTCGTCGTGTGTTCGTCCGTCCGCCCATCTGTCGGTCCGTCACAAGTCGACACTGTACCAAAACGGCTAAACGTAGGATCACGCAAATAACGTCATACAATAGCCCAAGGACTCTAGTTTTCTGTTGCCAAAAAATCTCGGCGAAATTTTAACGGCGTCACTCCCTACGAGAGCGCCAAATAGAGTTGGCGATTTTCAACCACTCGCTATATTTCCTAAACGGTGCAAGAAAGGGACATAGTTCCCATTGAACACTATCATCTTTATTTACCAAAAACGGTAGAGAAGAAAAATAACACAAAAGCAATAAAAAGTGAAAGAAAAGCAAACAACTTAACTAAGCAGATCAAAATTTGCTAACATTTCCCAATACAATTTATAATATATTCTAGTATAAACCAGTTGATATCGAACAATAACTAACAAAGAAATCGGACGCTATAAAGGCAGCTGTGATAGCTTATGTAATTGGTTATCGCATGACTTATATTTTGTACAAAACGTATAGAACGAACGACCTGACCACAACCCTTTCACTGATGGTTTGCCATACATGGCCTAGGAGTTGCTACGATCAACCTATGTACCAAGTTTGAAGTTTCTATCTCTACCCACTGCGAAGATATGAAAGGCGATACAAAATATCGAAAATGGGGTGGTTTGGGGTGGTTTGAGGTAGTTAGGGGTCACTCAAGGTCATTGGTAATAGCGTCATTCGATAAAGTGCACAGGAGTTCCTAAATAGTTACGTGACCTCTTTAAATTTTGGGAAATAGGTGATAATATCTCGGTAACGGTGCAAGATAGAGACATATAGTTGCAATGTAAGACTAATAAAAATCGTATGTGGCCTGTCGAATGACGACACCATTGCCAATGCCCTTGAATGACCTTGAAGAACACTTTCGCTGTTTGATACCTTCTAACTGCCATACGTCGTGAAACGTAGCACGAATTTACTAACATAGTGCGTCGTGCGGTCCCTCTACGGTAGCTGAGCTTCTTGTACATAAGATGTCCGCTTTGACGATCTATTCACTACACAGTATGTGGTCGCAAAATGAAGATGTTCAAATTAGCAGGAAAATGTAAGGCATCGATGAACTTTTCACTCATTTTTAATCTCCACACCGACTTTGGCAAAGATCGCATGAAACATGTCTTTTTATCCACGAAATATGGTGTACATATCGTGACAAAATGAGACTTTTTATTGCCACTTTGCGCAGTACTGAATTGAGTTGTTTATGCAGCGATGTCTCTCTAGTGAACATTGTGAGAAAATTCGTAAAAAAATTTGCGATAACTATAAGAAGGTAGTCGTACAAACGCAGTGACATTTGACTAGACCATTCACTTGGGTATCTATTTCCAAACTTGGTACATATGAGGGTGTTTGAAAAGTTAATCTACGCCTTATTCGTCGACCAATGGCCACGACCACGAGCGTGCACATTACCGGAAGTCGATCGTCGGCACGATGGAGAATCTACTTCCGGTTTGTTACATGCATGCAATAACATTTGTAACCTTTCACGTGCGTCGCGAGGTAAAAACAATAAGTCTCTTGTCGCGCATGCGCAGTGACAGTTTAGCATTCGGTTGTTCCCCAAGTACTTGGTCTTGACCTTGACAATTTGTCACGCATCTACGATCAATTTCGTGCAAAAAATCGAGGCCACCACGTTCGGTGATTTTTTTGCACGACAGACACACGGACGGACAGGCAGAACAATAACTTTGTTGTCCGACTACCTACATGCTTATGTCAACGTGAAATCCGATAAAGCTGCTGGTGTTTACGTAATTTGTCGGACTGCTGAGAAGTCAGCAACTCCTGGCAATGAATTCCTCAAGCTTTGTCGGCAAGGACACGGTTGAGAACAAGAATGGATAATCGATGTTGTGGTTAGTATTTCGTGATGTGACGTGGCGTCACTGCTTGTACGCTCCGGTGAATTGCTGCCTGCAGCAGCAATACCGCGGAATTTACGACCATTATAATGACGACTACAGCGGCTGCTGTTTCCGAAGAGAAGAGTTGTAGCACGATATCGTCATACCGTTACCGCGTTACCGTGATGTCACTGGTCAAGTGGTCATTGCCATTGATAGACAGATGCGGCGTAGTATAACTTCTCAAACACCCCCTTAGTTTTGTCGTATATGTACCCAGTTTGGAAGTAGATACCCAAGTGAATGTTCTAGTCAACTGCCATTGCGTTTGTACGAATACCGACTTCTAGTTGTCTCATTTTTTGACTAATTTACTCACTATCTGCACTAGAAAAACATCGCCGCAGAAACAACGCAGGTCGAATTTCCAACCTGCGACCTCTGGTGATTCAGTAATAGTCATCGAATTACAGTTATATCAATGTTCGCGGTTTACAAGACGTTATCGTTCACAAAACCTACGAACGAGAAAGCCCTCACGCGAGGTCGCACCGATCACGTTAGCGCAAAGAACTCGTAACGTGCATTCATACCCGAAAAAGGAACATTTTTGCCTTCCGTGACAGTGAACTTTTACCAATGAATTTGACTTTCGAACTTGACCTAGGTGGGATCAAGGTGATACACCGTACCAAATATCTAGATCAAAGGTTATTTAGTTCAAAAATTATTGTCCGGACACACAGACACACACCGAATCGGTCACTCTACCTGGACCACTGAGGTCGCCGGTAAAAACTACAAACAGCGAGGTGAAGAAATGAATTATGGAGTTCCAACCTCCGCAAATACGTGACAAAATCATTAATTTCATACCGCTAATGTTCATGGTTAGAGTACTAAGGCAACGAGAAGTGCAGTGACTTAGTCAGGAATTTTGGTTTGAGGAAGGCTTAAGCCCATTCGCCTAAATTATTTCTTTCTTTTCCCTTCCTCCCCTGCTTTCTTTCCCATCTTTTCATCGCCGCTGACCATTTTTATCCACAAGTGCCGATAGTCATGGTGTGGATATATCGGTTACTGTTTGTTTTTTTCTGTGTTTGTACGGTTAAGGATTTGTCCGCCGATGATAAAGCTAGGCGGCGTCAAATTTCGCGCAGCGGTTCACCGGCGTCCAAGGCAGGGAATCACACATTTTTGTGAACTTTGCACCCCAGAAGCCAAAAATCGGACGAACTGACAAGCGCGCTGGCCACGCCCACCCGCATGTAAACATTACCGTAGAGATGCGACTAACTACGTAAACGTCACGCTGGAGATGCGCCGTTCATGAAATCGCGCGGCGTGTGGACATAGGATCGGCATATGTGGATATATGTCCGTTCCCGAAGACGGACGTGCTTGTTCTTACTATTTCCTTGAGATGTGAGATGAAATTAAAGTTGTGTTTATAATAATTTTCGTAAACGTTTGAGACAAAATTTTACATTTTCATTAAATTTTGCCCTTTGTTAGTTTTTATTGTACATGGTCTCATCCCATCATTCATTAGCCTATTTATTAAATGGGCTCGGTGTCATTTTGGGGGGTTAAGCGACGTTTGGGAGGACTTGAGTTCCCTCCAAGCCAATGCCTGGCTACGTCTCTGGAGAATTTCAGACGAGATGTTGGAACAGCGCTATCGTTCGTTCGACGTGTGTGGTCGGTGAAGCGATGTGTTCTTACAGTTGCTGCTATTGCAGCAGCAGCAACTGCTGCTAGTGATGACGATGACGATGACGATGATGATGCTACGTGGTGTACTCATTAGCTCGCGGCTGCATCGTTAATCATCCCTGACGAACATCGCTCGGGGGTGATTTCATTTTCTGACGCCTAACATGCGCTGCAAACGAGCGGGTCGTCTCATTAGATGCTTTATCTTGTAACAAATACATTACGAAGCTTTCCTTTATGAAGCCCCGTTTTTCACTGTACCTTGGCTGTCCGTCTATCCACTTTAAGTCTGCCTCTAACTCGGGAACGAAAGGGCCTAGAGGTTCCAAAGTCGACGTGAATATCAGACGTGATTCGCGAAACGGATTTGAGATGAAAAGGTACAAGATTAAAGTCTCTACACTTCACATGTTCAGAAACAAAAGGGCCTTCCAGATTACACACGTGCAAAAATGCAAACTTTCCGTCCATTTAACCCAGGAGGCAGTCAAGAACATATTTCTTTAATCACTAATAGTTTTGAATTATTTTGCTTTCATATTCCAATTCCAGCATAAAGGGTACTTAAATTCTTGGCTCTATTTTATATCTTTGTACGACTGGCCATTTTTGCATGTGTGTAATCTGGAAGAAAACTTATTATTTTCCACTTTAATTCTTGGCTCAGTTTTCAGCGACTATGTCGTCTTTAACGGGGATATTTATAGCCATACGCATCCAGATCGTTTGCACACACACATTAACATTATGCAAACGAAAAATCTCGTCATAAACAAGACAACAAATTTAAACAATCCGTGTGAGATAGTCAACGAGATAGTCAACTAGAAACCGCTATATAGGCCTACACAGTAACAGTTACAAATAGGCCTATACGATGCATAAAGGCTATACGTGTCACAATCGCCAAACGAAAACCCTATCCAAAGCAAGATAGGTTGCAAACATTAGTGAACAAGCGGCCTAGTTAACGCCAACCAGATGACACAACGCGTCGATGGTATGCGCATCGAGACTGGCTCGTGAGCTGTTTACGTCGCTTAAGTGTTTGTATGCTGTCGTCGACTGTCAAACGCCGGCAAATTGGAGCGGATTAACTAACGAGTTGGACGCGGAGAACGCATTGCTGCTGATGTGCGTCTGTAGGCGAGCATCCGACAGCTCCAGCGGCTGGCTGGACGACCAATACTCATCGGTGTCCAGCAGACATCAGCTGTCGTGGCCGCGACAGCAGCGGCCGGGTGACGCGAGCCCTCAGCCTGGCGGCGGTGACCGGCCGCTGCT
>Ga0209780_1000779_pt1 | contig 18769 bp, 22 predicted proteins | sample WorMetexBAHAMAS2_FD_187384 | JGI IMG/M metagenome (GOLD analysis project Ga0209780, IMG submission 187384) | Marine gutless worms symbiont microbial communities from Max Planck institute for Marine Microbiology, Germany - Inanidrilus exumae... | ecosystem: Host-associated > Annelida > Digestive...
CGTTTTCCTAGCGCACTGGGATTAACTATACCAACTTCTGCAATCCATTTGGGTTGTTTTTCATGTCCAGGACGTGGAATGATACGGTTATACTTTTCTGAAAGTAATGCTTCTTCTTTGTTGCCATAAGGTTCAAATTTTTCTGATAACATTATTGAAAACAATCATTTTTTCATGTTTTTGAGATTGCTCCCGAGCACGGCTCCTCAGCCAATTAAACGCTGTTTCGGGAATGAGGGACGAGTTCCTCCCGTAGGGAAATGGCGGCAAGAATTGGAAGTTCCCTACGGGAGGAAATCCTAGCGTCATTCCTCCCGTAGGGAACTTAACGAAGTAACATTGCTGTTGGAATCGACAACGCTGCTCGCTTTGGCTAGCTGCGGGCTCGTCCAAAGCGAGCAGCGTTGTCGAGTCCAAATGCAGGACGGGGTTCGCAGCCCCGTTTGTAACGTTTTCATTACGTTTTCAATTTGGCAACCACCAGCAGCGGACTGGGCTAAGTACCGAATCATAAAAAATTTTCAGGCGTTTTGTCGTAGTCGGCGGCTATGGCGGCAATTGGAAGTTCCCTACGGGAGGAAATCCTAGCGTCATTCCTCCCGTAGGGAACTTAACGAACATTAGGAAATCACCATTTTTTTGAAGACAAATTGGTTACAACCATTTCTATTGGTAGTTATCATCTTTTGCAGAACAAAACCACGTTGCTGGTAAAAGTTAAAAATGTCTTCTGGTTTTGCTACTTCAAAAGGATAGCCGCCTAACCAATCGAGCCAATCGTGATAAATAGACATACCACGTTTCTTTTTGTATTCAGAAAATTGCTTGAGGGGATTTTTATATTTCACAATGCCAGCCGCACAATTTAGCAAGAATAAATACGGCAAAAAGAGAATCATAGTCAAATATTTTCCGAACAATCCAGAACAATAAGTCTTTTTAATTTTTCTCCAAAAGCTTGAGATAAACTGCTGATCGTTATAAATGGCAATAAGCAATAGACCCTCGTTTTGAAGCGGTAGCTGTGCATTGTGTAATGCTTTCCACATATTGCCGGTATGGTGCAGCACACCCCATGAATAGACTATGTCAAAGTTGCCTAAGGATTTGATATAGTCTTCATCAAGTGCAGATCCTTCCGTGATAATCCAATTGATATCGTCAGGGTAGTAACGAGCTTTTAATTGTAAAGTGCAAGCCACTGATTGCGGATCATAATCAAAGGAATAAACATGAGCACCTAAGCGTCTAGCGGCAAGACTAAATAAGCCACTGCCTGAACCAATATCTAAAAATTTCTTGCCTTCTAACGTGGTGTATCCAAGCATTTCAATAAGCGATTTTTCTGCTTCTTTGATACGTTCTTCATTCAAGGATGCCAGAAATTGTTGCCAATTTTTACCAAATTCAAACCGCATGCCCTTTGAAACTTCTTTTGCATAAGTGTTCATTTGTATAAGCGCTCATTTAACTTTACTGTAATAATCCCATTGATGTTTAAAGCTTGTTGTTAACTGCTGTTAGTCTGAACTTCATCGTAAAGCTGCTCATATTGACGTGTAATCGCCATAATCGAAAAATTATCCATCACACGTTTTCGTGCCGCTTCATCTAATTGTTTGCGGCGTTCAGCCCCCATTGTAATCAACTCTAGCCAGGCATTTGCAAGTGCTTTTGAATCACGAGGAGGCACCACTTTGCCGGTTTCGCCAACAATCCAGGCAGATTCTCCTACATCTGTCACCACACATGGTACTCCGCATGACATAGCCTCACCAACACTATTAGGAAAACCCTCACCATAAGAAGAAGAAGCAATATCCAAGCCAGCTGTAAAATCAGAAATGTCTCGTCTTTCCCCAAGCAAATGCACTTTATCAATTAGATTGTGCCGTTAAACGCTGTTTCGGGAATGAGGGACGATTTCCCGAAACTATGGCGGCAATTGGGTTTCGGGAAATCCTAGCGTAATTCCCGAAACAACGAACTTCTGCAATATTAATTTGTTGTTTTAAATGCTTACGCCAGTTTTGGAATGAGAAAATTTGTTTCTATCTCGTCTGGAAAGATAAAGTAACAATCCCAGCAATACTGGCAAAATTTGCAACTTGAAACGGACTGCCGCACCTAAGTTTTGATACGAAACAAACCCATAAATGATGGACCAATTCATAACTAATACAATAGCCCACAATATCAGCGGCTCATTTAACTCTTTTAATCGACTTCGTTTAATAGCTATTAATAGAAGCCATAACAAAACAAAATTTTCTAATCCTGACAACAAACCGAAGGGATTTAAAACATCGCCGGGCAGGGGCCTAAATAGGGCAGTAAAACTACCAATTGGTGCAAAAGCTAACATGCTACTCACGCTAGCAACACCTCCACTGATTTCCTGTCCAGAACCACCGAATGCCCAACTACCAGAAATCCTATCGGTTGTTGAAATCAAATCTTGGGTTGTTTCAATTGCAAATCGCTCTGCAAATAGGCTAAAAGAAAACAGAAAAGCAACTACTACGATCCCAATAAACACGATTTTTGCCAAGACATTTTTTGTCCCCAGTATGAAAAACACTGCCAATGGTGCTAATAGAATAGGCGCGTACCATAATCGTATAAATGAGGCTATCCATACGCCCAAAGCGCCCCAGAATATGTATCGTAATTTTCCTGAGTTTCTCCATCCAACGACAGCGTAGACATAAAGTGCTACGCCAATTAACATAATCGGGTCCTTTCCAAGGATAGATGACCAAAATAATATGCTTGGATATAAAGCGATGGCATAAAAAATTCTAATGTCATCCCGTTTTAAAAAGAGTGTGGCCGCCCTGTAAAAAATATAGACAGCGACCATGCCTATCATGGCTGAAGTGACTTTCATAGCGTGGTAGGAATCGGCTATGAAATATTGGTGAAATCTCGCTAGATTAATCATATTTGTGGAGCCTTGCCCAAATACAAAATCTTCCCAAGCGAAGTCACCGGTTTTGGCAGAATAAAAATAACCGCGAGCATCTAAAGATGCATAGTTATACTCATAAAATAACATGACTCCTAGAGTAACGAAAATTTTTGCCAGCCATACGATTCCCAAAGCCTGCTTATGTGGTTTTGGTACCGGCCATAAGATAATGCTTAATCCAAAACTCATTGCCCAAGCTAAAGCCGTGAAATAGTCGAGAAGTAAATATGGTTGGGAAAGATAGCGGCCAGCAGTTTCTATTCCTAAAATACTCAGTGCTAACAAAAAAGCCATACCAAGGAGAATAAGAAAGATGGATACTAGCCGATAAGTTGATTTGGTGTTCATGGTCTTTTCCGGTCTTCAATCAGTTGTGGAATAAGCCGGTGAATCACCTGATTTCTTTATTCCAGATGCACACCAAAATGGCGCACTATCTGAAAAATTAATATTCTCAAAACATGCATCTGTTAACATCGTTTCAATTTCCGCTTTGGTAAATCTTTGTTCCAAACGTGTTCCAAAACGATCCAGTGCATCAGTTCTTAAAATATAAAAAGATTTATTGCGATAATAAAATAGCGGCCAATTAGGTAGAGGTTTATATAGTTTTTCAAGTAATAAAGCGGCTCTTGCTAATGGCCAATAAATAAACGCTGCCAACATTTGACTGACTACATAACGTAAAGAAAAAGGCAATCGACAAACTACTGATCTGACCCCGTCGCTCGTTTTCCATAATGCTTTAAACCACCAAGGACGGGTATCGAAACGATAATATAAATAAATAAACGAGAAAAATTCCTTTCGGTTTTATTTTTTTAGAGACCGATTGAATCGCTTTTGCTGTGTCTGGGACATGATGAAGTACACCTAACGAGTAAGCAAAATCTAAGGATTCATCAGGAATAGGCATTTCATCAACACTCGCATGATGAAAACTACAATTGGATAAAGACTCTAAGTTTTTTTTGTGCGACTGCTAAAGATTCAGCACTCGCATCAACTAAATGCAAATGAGCAACTTTAGGAGCCATTAAAATTGCCCAACGCCCACTTCCACAACCTACATCTGCACCTGTAGCATTTTGGGGGAGATTACTCCATGGAAATACTCTGAAATAATCATCAAATACTTTTTTACGCTCTTCTGCACTTAGTTTTTCCTGCTGAAATCGACTCCATTCATCGCCAAAACCAGCGACAGTTGAAGCTTCCAAATTTTTTTGTGTGGAATTTTTTTGATCCATATATCTTTGTACTATTGAATAGAAAAAAACTACGACACTAAGATTTAACAATCACTATCTTGTCTCGTTTAATCTAAAGTAACTCTTTAGCGGCTAATAAAAAATCATCTTGGTACATGTGGGCATCAGACCATGTTTTTTGTGCCGAAAATCGCATTGCATTATATTCTTCTTTATTACTTAATAGATAAATTATTTTTTCTGCTGTTTTATCAAAATTATCAGTATTATATACTACAATTGCGTTTAAATTATTTTTACAATACCTTTCAATCTCACCAACAGGAGTAACTATAGGAACAAGACCATATTGCATAGCCTCGACTACAGACATTGCCATGCCTTCCATGCGGCTTAATTGTAAGTAAAAACTATTTGAAGATGATATGTTAGCTAATTGGTTGTGAGTGGTGCTACCCATAAACTGAACATAGCGTTCTATTTTTAAATTTTTTACCTGTTTGATTAAATTATTTAATTCACCACCATCTGGCCCCCATATTTCAAAGTTACAGATAACCCCTTTATTAACTAATACTTTAATTAAATTAATTGCTCTATCAAGACCCTTTTGTTTATTTAATCTTCCCCAGAAAATAAAACGTGGTGAAAAAACATTAGATGTTTTTGTAGTAGCCATTTGTTTAGATGTAACAAATGAAATAACTCGCGTAGTGATAGTTGTTATTTTGTGTGCTTTTAGTCTAGCAGTTAATGTAGTTTCTGAATCTGCCCATACTGCATCACAAAAAAATAACATTAATTGACTAAACAGTTTGTCAAAAATATGAGTTGTTGAAGCATAATGTAAAAAATAAACTATACGAGTTTTTGGCATTAATAGTTTTGCAAATAAGCCAATAGGTACTGTTCTCCATAAAGAACACACCAATATGTTTGGTTTTTCAGAGAAAATTTTATATATTACATGTAAATGAGCTAGCGGATTATTAGGAGAACGGAAAGACGATTCTATAACTTGTGACTTATTAATACTTAATGTTTTACCTGCAATAAGCATAAGCTTAAAACTATTAGCATTCAAATCATCATTTAACATTGATCGAACTGCGGTCTCAACTCCGCCAATACCATCAACTGGTATTAAATGTATAATGGGGGGAACATTGCTAATCATTTTATTTGTGTGCTCAATAGTAGTTGATTCTTAGATTTCGTTAAAAACACAATTCATTTTTAAATAACGCCTCATGCTTTTTTACTTTAAAAACCCTTCTCTCTCAAAAACGAAATTATTTTCCGTGGTAAAGAACCAATCTTTAAAATACATATCAGGCTTAATCTTATCGAAGCGTTTGAGACCTTCATTTGTGATGAGATATTTATGGTATGAACAATCATCAAGAATTTGGTCATAAAGGTTGAACTGTCTTGCATCTGGGAGAACCTCACAAATAATATCGGGTTTGATTATCTTTAAAGTCTCGCGCCCATGTAAAAAAATATCAACCTCAGTACCCTCAACATCAATTTTTATACATAGTTTTTTTCCAGTAAAACGAGGAAGGCATATTTCGTCAAGCGATTTTATTAATACTTGAACTTGATCATCATTTATCGGCTTGCAGTCCAACGATAGGCTACTTGGCATGTCGCTCGAAATATTGTTGAATGGTGCGCAAAATACGCCATCTTTCTCTCCTATACCAATTAGCTGAATTTCAACTTTTTCTAGCAAATTATTCAACATTAAATTATCTATAAGTACATGATAAGCTTCTGGTAAAATATCGAATGCGATAATTTTCGCGTCAGGGTTTGATTTAGCAGCAACCAAGGAGAACAAGCCAGAATTAGCTCCAATATCTAAAACAACGTTTGAGTATTTTGATAAACTTGCGAATAAATTAAGTGCTATCCGATCCTCGACAGGTTCTCTGATTCCTTGTGTCCAAAAATACTTTTTTGCAATACTGCATCGTTCTGGACGACTCATGTAAAAATCGCCAACTTTTGAGTGAACCAAAACTAGAATACCTGGTTTTACTGGAACTCTGTATATCCACTCCCAATTTTTTGTGTTTAGTTTTCGCAAAGCTAAGCACAAGGAATGATAACCTGGTAGGAAAGGAATTGTTTTTTTTAAAAGTCTTTTTATCGAAGAGCTGTTTATCATTGTTTTTTCCAAATCTTTTTTCATAGAAAATCACCTCAATATTTTAGAGTATTCATTTTGTTCATGATGCTCCAATCTTTCAGGATTCATCATCTCTAAAACCTTCTCGCGTGCATTTTTCCCCATTATTTTTCCGCTAGCAGGATGAGTTAAAATATGCTCTGTTTTGTCCGACAATCCCATCCAATCTTTGTTAGATACCAAATATCCAGTCTCACCATCAACAACAACCTCTCTTTGCCAATCATAGTTGTACGCAACAATTGGTACTCCCGCAAGAGCCGCTTCAGTTAGTGCTCTTCCCATGTGTGGCGAAATAATGACTGTAGCTCTTGGTAGAACGGTAGCAAGCCACTCCTGAGTTCGATTGCCCGCAAAAATCACCGCATTCACCGCCCCCAATGTGGTTGCTAAATGTTCCAATTCTTTCTTCAAGGTTCCATCCCCAACAATAAGACCCTTAACACAATGTCCGCGTCGATTAAGTTCCGCAACAACACGAATCGCGTCTTCTACAGATTTCATCGGCTCAAGTCGGGCTACCGTTACCACAAATTTTTGCTCTAACAGCCCTTGTTCCACAAGTATTTTATCGGCGTTTTCCCGTATACTTGGTTCTTGCCAATGATTTACATGTATCAAATTGCCATACCGAAAAATCGTTGCTACCTCAGACCGTCCGCCGTTTTCCAGTGCATAACGCATATTGTCCTCGTTCGCCCCAGCAATTAAGTCGCAACGTGGAAACACAAACCGCTCAACTAATTTTTCTACCCAACGAAACCTAAACAAACGCGGCATCACTGGCTTGCCGGTTACCCGAACAATTTCATCGTACCGAAAACAAACTCGAACCACTAAAGGCACTCTAATTAATTTCGCCAACAGCCACCCCATTAAGCCTAAATAATATGGATCTCCAATGCGTATCACATCCACCTTGACATCCCGATTCATTTCAATCAAAATCCGAATCAACCTGATCTGCGCCAGAAGGAAATTCAACGGAGGTATGATGTTCCATATACGGTTAACTCCGATCTTACCTTCTACAAAAACATGTGATTCGTCCAGTTGAGTGATTACAGGGGCACCAAACCTCTCGTCCCCCGAATCAAATAATCCAGCCAGTGGGTGTACCGATATCACTCTGCCAAAATACCCTCCTAGCTTCCTGCTCTCCAATGCCTGTTCCTGTTGCCTTTCCTTGAACATCTTCAGTGTGTAAGACATATCTAAAATCAGGATTGCTCTCATAATATTTGTTTTCAGTATGATTTTGTGTCCCATAGATATGTTTATTTCCACCAACCTAGCACCGGCTTTATAACCCTCTCAAAATACAGATGACTCTCACTGCTGACGACCTCCATATTATGATTGTGCTTCCACCGCCAGTAAATCTTACACCCCAGCTTCTCCTTCCACTTTTCTGGACAAAATAGCCCCACTACTTTGAGCAAAACCTTCAGAGCTACCTGCCCAGTTTCATATTTTAGTAACACCCCCCACAAGCGCAACTTAATAGAAAATGGAACCGACGCACATGCCACCCGCTGCCAATGATTGTAGAATAAGGCAACAAAGGGCAGATACCACCACAGCTTTTTTTTCCCCAAAACAGCCTTGTAATCCTGCTGAATAGTATTCCATTTTTCCCGTATAATATAATTAAAAAGTACCCTAGGAACCTGAACAAATTCACCATATATAGACAACTCTAGAATAAACGCTATATCAGTAGCGATGCTTTTTTTGAACATCTGTGTCTTGCGCATGACCGACATACGATATAGTCCGTAAACGATAGTTGCAGGACAATGCTTCAAGGTTTCCCGATATTGCGCCACCCCCCCCGTTAGGCCATCAAAACTGTCCAGATGGGTGATGCTCAACACTTCCGGCTTCTTCTCGATGAACATAGCCACATGACTTTGGCAAAGAGCTGCTTTCGGATTTTGCTCCATTTTATCGACGCACGCACTGACGAAAGATGACTCACGCAAGTCATCATGGGCTGTCCACATAAAATACTTTCCGGAAGCAAGCTCCGCGACGCGGTTGAAGTTCCAAATGGCACCGCGATTTTCCTCTGACCGATAATACCTTACTCTCAAATCTTTATGTACATATTTTCTGCAAATCTCAGGTGTAGCGTCGGTCGAGCCATTGTCAGAAATAATGATCTCCAGATTGGGATAGTCCTGTCCAAGCAACGAATCCAAGGCAGAGGAAAGCCCTTTTTCCCCGTTGAAAACTGGTACACCAATGCTGACTAAGGGTGTTGTTGAAATTTGAAAGTAGGAAGTAGCATTAATGATATCTTTTATCCTCGGATGATCTGAACCAATTTCTGGTGAAGATGGAAATCGCTTGTCCGGAAGAAACTGATCCAATCCGGACCGCTTTCTTCTCATTAAGCAATAAAAGCGAGATTTCAATTCACGCAGGTAAGGAACATAATCAGCAATTACCCTTAAATATTTTCGTGAGTCATTTTTCTTAAGCGCATAAATCTCAGCTCTGAAGGCATCCTCAACCATACTAATTGCTAATTTCATTTCAATGTTTTTGTGCTGCGACAGAATAAACGCAGATACATCCATAAGTTTTTTAAGTGACCCTCGCTCAGCTTTAAACGAGTATATGGGTCTTTTTTCGTCGTTATTTATTTGTCTTGCTAAATATATATAGTCGAGCATTCTGGTTTTTGACAAAGCCGTTTGGCAAAAAACTAGAAATATTTCAAAATGGTAACCATCCAAACTAAGTTCTTTAGCATTATTTACTATGATTGAAAAAATTTCAGTTCGTTGAAGGGCATACCATCCCATTGTGGTCCAGTCAGATCTGCCAAGCTCAGTTAATCTCTCTAAAGGAGTGTGCCCTTCCAGCCACCTTGCTGGTGGATTTGGTTGGCTGAAATCAAATCTTACAAGCTTTCCATAGGGTGTATAATGCTCCAATTCAAAGCGTAGGGTATGCCCATACACAATTCCAAATGAACTGTCGCAATCAAGAAGATCAACACCTGGCTTAAGCCAGTCAAAAAAATAGATGTCATCATCCGCGGCAAGAAGAACATACGGGGTTGATAATAATGGTAAAGCTTCTGCCATCCGATACGAAAACGAAGATGACGGCGAATGATGCAATACTTGTATTCTTAATGAATGCTTTAGTCTGTGAAGTTCCTTTGTTATTATTAAAAAATTTTCATCGTCACTACAGTCAAGAATAATTACATTTATTCCAACGGAACCAAGCTTCTCGTTGTAGTATTTAATGAGACGCAAAAGAAACCATGGTCTATTCTTAGTGTGTATTAGTATTGTTATTTTTTCCCAATAAGGGATGCTGTCATTTGTCATATTCTTGGCTCTGTTTCGTTAAACATTTTTTCAACTGTCATAAGCTATTCTCCAACGATAAAAATAGTGTTTTATCCATACTCTCACTTGCGGTGTCACCATAGCGGTCACAATCAACGTTGCTAACGATACACCTACTATATATGCCACTGTTGTTGATACAGACATATCTGCCGGTAACAACCAACGTCCTAAACCTGCAACCACTAACGTTGCCACTAATGGCAATCCCACGTCTTCACGATACCAACGCCATTGCTCTCCCTTGAGTAGGCGGTGGTGCATAATCTGAAGGCTGATCAGTACGTAACCCGCATTAAGCGTCACCCAAACAATAGCAGCACCAATAGCATCATAATAATGTACCATAACAATTAGCATAGGGACTAATAATAACACCGCAACAACGTTAGTATAAAAGGCTAATTTCGTCCAGCCGTAGGCTAATTGTAATCCATAGGGTAAATTCATTAAACCATTGAGGGCATTACCAATAACCAACAGGCTGACCAGCCAGTATGTATTTTTTGCAGTAATCGGATCACCAGTCCACAATAACATCACTTCATAAGAAAACATGGCAAGCACCAGTGCTGCTGGCAAAATAACGACTGACATAAGTTGGCATGAGCGATGATAGAGTGCTGTCAGTTCTTTTTTATCATTCAGTGCCACTAATTGTGAAAATTTTGGAAATAGTGCCGTAAAAATCGGCCCAACAAACATAGAAAGTGCCGCTGCTGCCACACTGGCTAGCGTATAATAACCAAACATTTTCAACGGTAATAAGGCGCTTAAAAGTATCTTATCCAACTGAACCAATAATAAGGTGATAACCGAAATGGCTGTCATACCGGCTGCAAATCGCCAGATTGAATGTAGTAGTTGTTTATCAAAATGTGCCGTCCGTTTGCCTTTGGGTAGGCTATGCCATAGTGCCAAGGCTATCAATGCTGTGCTAAGTAGGCTAATGACAACCTGCCAAGTAAAGAAGGCTTCAATGGTGGGTGAGACTAACCATAAAATTAGCACGGCACCCACTCCACGCAAAGTTGCTAGTCCTGAGCTTAGCACGTTATACAATGCTTGTCGTTGCAATCCCATCAAACCACCAGAGTAAAATGATAAGGGCCACTGGAATGCAATGGCTATACCCAATAAAACTACCGATTGTTGCACCGTCTCAACCGACAAATTTTCTGCTTTTATCCAATACTCGGCAATGAAGGGGGCTAACGATATCACCATGACGCTAATCAAAATCGCCATTCCCCAGTAAATTGTTTCCAAGGTTCTTACTAGGTCACGCATTTTTTGCCCCGTTCCCTGCTGGGCGGAGTAACGTGCCAATTCACGATTAAGTGTCGAACTCAAGCCCAAGTCTAGCAGTCCAAACAAGGCTTGTAAAGTAGCGAAAAAACCGATTAGTCCGTAAGCCTCTATACCGAGAAATTTGAGATACAGGGGGATAAAAGCTAGGCTCATAAGAGCCGTCCATGCTTTACCGGCAAAGTTGGCGATAATGTTTAGTTTAACTTGTGACACTGATTTTGGTTACTTTTTTTAAACCACCGTTATAGAAACTGAGTGTACCATCAATCACACGCTCAACAAATTCCGTTTTCATATTTGAGTGCAAAGGCAAAGTTAGCACTTCTTGAACAATTTTGTTTGTGACTGACATATCTCCACAACGCGCATTGGCAAAATAGGCGTGTTTGTGGACTGGTATAAAATGAATGCCGGTATCAATATGGCTGTAAATAAAACAATTTCCATTATGTCTGATGTTTTGTACGTAGGGGCAATCAGGGGTCAATGCCATTAAGTTAAGCCAAAATCCATAGCTGTAGGGTGGATTAAGCGGAGCGTATCCACCTGATATTAAGATAAGTTTTGGTGGATACGCTATCGCTTAATCCACCCTACATGGTCTGAAATCCCATCGTGGAACGCACCGTTTTACTGCCAAGTTTTACCATCTACTACAACTTCCCTATTTCCTTTTTTTATTATTCGATAGTTAGTTAGCGTTTTCTTTATTGATCCAAATATTTTAGCGAGTTAGTCACTTTATCACTTTATTTTTTTCTTCGCCATATATTTTGAGTTTGGATTGACATCAATAGTTTGTAATTTTGGTACTAAGACAACATCTAAATCTTCCATGGGAATGCTACCCAATAAAACTTCGCACTCTCCCGGCAACACAACCGCATTACAACTTGTCGTTCTATTCTTAAAATTCACGATTAAAGGCCCAACTACATCAAGAGTTTGCATAGCACCATCTGCAAGTTCAGCTTCTATTCTAGATACTTTTGGTAAATCTAATTGATTTTTAATATGCTCATTTATGCACATCATATATGCACCACTATCTACCAAAGCAGTAACTACCTCCTTTTTAATTTCATCTTCTTTGATATAGCCTTTTCTGTGTAATGCCTTATCTTCAGCACTCACTAACTCTAAATAAGCATAAATTAATCCCATTTTTTATTCCTCATGCGCTCAAACATTTCAACTTACCACAAAATCCAACATATTTTTGCTCTTTGTTTGCCAGATTTCGCCTCCTCGGCATATTGCAGTGCCCTGTTAGGATTTTGCTCCCAAAAATAGATACCGTGTCCTAACCAGTCGTAATCGTTTGTGCTGGGTTTTAAATGTTCCTCGCCATTAATGATCTTTAAGCCGGTTTCTTTGTCACAGCTATGGAATCCTAAGACAACGGAGGGAAGGGTGCTGTTATAGACAGCTTCAAATTCCGCTAAAGGCGCAAACGACGCTAGAGACGATAAAGGGTTAAACGCTTGCGTCTCTTGCGCCTTTAGCGTCTTTTGCGTTTTTTTCTTGACAACTCTAAATGCTCATTTAAAATGGTACGAATCCGTTTGATGACAATCAAAGCGTACACATTGGTTGGCGTTGAGAAAAATTGACGGAGTAGGCGGGAAACTTTCGTTCCATCACTTTTATTCTTTAAACCTATCCGCTATGTAACCTATCCTATCTAGGATGCCGGATACATCACTGATATAACAACCTTTTTTATCGGCAGTCAATACCGAGTTTGTAAGGAGGTAAAACTCCCACTCAACACCGTCTGTTATAATGCCGTACACTTTGCTTTGTTCAAATACTTTTAAAGTAGCGTACATTTCGGCCAGACACTGGCCTATGCCTTTGCCTATTTGTGTCGGTTTCACTTCAACAACTGATATGATAGGTGTTACAAATTTATAAGTATGTAAACTCAAAGCGCAATCATACTTACCGTTTAATTGATGCGGTAAATCGGGTGTTTTTTCCTGTTCAATATTAACCGGTGGCTCAAAAAAAGCACCCACATTTTTTTCTACGCAAGCATTTAATAAGACAGGAGTTACTAAAAGGTGACTTCTTGTTGCTTCATTAGCGTCCTCATTTAGAACAAAACGAGACTTTATCTCATCTACTGCTTTTTGAGTCTCAGAGTACTCCTTCCTACTTGGTTTGAAGTTTTCAAACAAATTGCCTATAGCCGTTTGCACTTTAAAAATCTTTTCTAACTGGTCAGTTGAATAACCTTTATAGTCACTATAAGACATTGTAAAAACCTCTAAGGTTAAAGGTCATAAATATGATGCCACTAGGCCAATAAATCAAGTGTTCAGCGTTCGGACAGGCATTCCCAAAGCACACTGCGTTTGGGAACGATAAAAATCCAGAAATATTTTCAATCGGATTTCTTTGCCATGCTCTTCAAATATTATTAACCATAGTGGAAACTTAATACACTATCAATAACCCGTTCAACAAATTCCGCTTTCATATTTGAGTGCAAAGGTAAGGTTAGCACTTCTTGAACAACTTGGTTTGTGACTGACATATCTCCACAACGCGCATTGGCAAAATAGGCGTGTTTGTGGACTGGTATAAAATGAATGCCGGTATGAATATGGCGTTCTTGTAAATGAGCTTACTTTTTTCTCAACCACGCACTTGGCCAATGGGTAATATTCTCCGTTAAATCACTTTCATTAAAAGGCCAACTGGGTTCTTCTATGACAAATTCTGGATGTTCTTGAACAAATTCGGCCGCAGCAGCAGCGGGATTATCTACATCCCAATCATAAACACCACGGGGCACATCATTAAGGTATTTCATAATTCCGTCTGTAGCAACAATATAAGAACCGGGCATCACCAAGTCGTGATAAGCATTAAGTTCATCTAGGACATGCTGTTTGGTATGGTTGGAATCAAGAATGACTAATACCATTTCTCCTGATTTTACCAAATACTTTACTTGACTAACGATGCTTTTATCCGTTGAACTTCCTTCAATTAATGTGATGTAAGGAAATAATTCATGGGATTCAATTGCTTTACGATTATGTGGACGAATTTCAATGTCAACACCTATGATTCGGCCTTTTTCCATTGCCTTGCAAAGACTCGCATAGTAAATAAGTGAGCCACCATGTGCAACACCGGTTTCGATAATTACGTCTGGCTTAAGACGATATATTACTTCTTGAATGCGAATCATGTCATCAGGTAATTGTATGGTAGGCCGTCCCATCCAGCTAAAGGTGTATTGATATTTTTCATTCCATCCTACTTTCACCCACTGTAATGAAATTAATTCAAACGCCTCTTTCGTATAAAGGTTTAATACACGTTTTTCACCATTAATTTCTTGAATGAGAGTATTATCATCTGTGTTAATAATTAGTTTCATCTTGCCTTATTCTACCAGTTCTATATTAATTTTCGCATTGCGTAACAAAGCCATATTTTCGTCCCGATAATTTGGGTTCATCAAGATTGCGTGGGTTATTCCGCGATCCTTGAGTTCTTGATATCCGACAATAGGGTGACCAGTTCCTAACGAATAACACCCTTGTTTATTGGGATTCAAGTCAACAATACAATCTAAAAGTTTGCCCGATGGATCTATAAGATTTACAAAGGTTATACCTTTTGCGCCAGCACCCCACACTGCGATTTTTCCTTGTGCTGATAAACTCTGAATTTTTTGCCTCCATACTGTCTTTAACTCCTGTTCTGATAAAGCAAATTGCTCTACTAATTGATAAATTTCACCCACATTTTTTGTAACAGCAAGGTGCTGATTCGGAAGAGAGGCTTCAAGCCATAGATACTGACCATTAAAAATGTGTTGCACCTTATCTACTTTGAAACCGGCAATCTCAAAAGCCGTTGTTAATGAGCCGGTGGAAAATAGCGAACAATGCTCATAAAAAAAATCCCAAATAACTTTATTGCGTAAAATCCATTCCACACAAGGTGTTTCAAAAAATACCCGTGCTTTAGAAGACTTTTCTAATGCTTTTCTGATAGCACTCAGCAAGTCTATGGGGGATGGGACGTGTTCTATTACATGTCTACAAACTACTACATCAGCAGCAATATCGGTACAATATGGCCCATAATAACGCCGTTCAAACCTTAAACGACCATCAAGATCACTATTGGGACCAATGTAACTTGGATCAAACCCGTAGCCAATATTATTAGCACCTTTGTAATCAATAAGGCCCTTTAAAAATTTACCTTTTCCACATCCAACCTCCACTATCTTACTATTACGAACATTTTTTTCAGAAATTAAATAGTGTGTAATTTTTTCAAGATACTGCTCAAAATAAGGTGAATGCGATTGAGTATTATCATAATCTTCGCCATAAGCCAGTTTTGAAAATTCAAATGATTTATTAAAAACGAAACCGCACTCATTACAAACCTGCATATTAAGATTGCCACGCTCAATTTGCACCGCAGAATCAGGGTCTTTCATCACTAAGTTCTGATGAACAGGGATTTTTTTTCGTTGCAGAAATTCTTCAAGTGAGGAAGAACCGCAGACTGGACATTTTTGATTCATTTTAATTCGTTTAATAACTGTTGTTTCCAGTAGCCAATTGTCTGTTCCAAACCATAATCCAAATCGTATTTAGGTTGCCAATTAACTTCCTTAGATAATCTGGTTACGTCCGCAACAAGTAAGGCTGGTTCACTGGCTGAAAGAGGCAATGCACCCAATTGGAGCAAATCACGCTGATTTAACTGTTCAGCAATTTTTAAAACGATTGTTTTTACGGCAACTGGACATCCAGAAGCAATATTTACCGGACCACTCACATCACTCTCCAATAGTGCAACAAATGCATCAGCCACATCATATACATGCAGAAAATCCCTTATTTGTTCACCATGTGTACAGGGCGCCGATTTTCCTTGTAGCAAAGAGCGTATCGCAGAAGGTACCAGCCTAGCAGGAGATTCGTGTGGTCCGTAAAGAAAGAAAATACGTCCCCATGCACTGCTTAAACCAAATTGAACACTGTACGCCTCTAACATGGCTTGTAAAGAATGCTTACATATTCCATATATTGATGATGGGAAAAGCTGTGTCACTTGTTCTGAACAATATCCATATTTCCAGTCATACTCAGCGCAGCTTCCAGCCATAACCACTCGCTGTCCGCCCCTACGTGCAAATTCTTGCAACAATGTCAAACCCGCTTGAACCCAGCGAAAATTTTCAGATGAAGTCCAGTATTTACCCGGTATTGCATACCACGCAAAATGGAGAATATGGGTGGGACGTATACTATCAATTAATCTGGTGATTTGCATAGTATCCAGCAAATCTACCTTGTGCCAATGCACATTAGGATGCGCCTCCCCGGCAATTCTTGAATAAATAGCATGTACCTCATAGCCTTGGGTTAGCAGCAGCGGTGGACAATGCCGACCAATAAACCCTGTTGCTCCCGTAAGCAGGACTTTTTTCATATGTTAAAATCCAGATAATGTTGGATCATTCCATCTAATACCTCTAGCACAATCAGGATGATAAAACGCTGACATTTGATAAAACACCTCCGTATTATCTGCTAAGCTTTGAAAACCTTATGCAAACCCTTCATGAATATACAACATCTTATAATTTTCAGCAGTCAATTCTACTGCTATCCATTGCTTAAAGCTTGACGAATCAGGGCGCAAGTCAATAATAACATCGAAAATGGCACCCTTGGTACAACGCACTAACTTGGCTTCTTCATGCGGAGCCACTTGATAGTGCATACCACGCAAAGTGCCCGTAATCAGATCGTCTTCAAATATCACGCTGACATTTTCTTTTTAAATAAAGGCAATAAGGTTTTTTCGATTTGTGATGAGAAATTTATCACGATAAAATTATTTTTAGGATAGATATAATCTTCCCCAGATTCATCTATGATCCTTATATAATTATCTTGAGCGGCGGAGTTATCTATTAATACTTGATAAAGTTTTAATAATTCAAGATCTTCACAATCTTGATTTTGAACACAGATTGCAAATTGTATGATATTATCTTTCATCATTTAATCCAGGAAATACTTTATTTTCAGTTTCTTTTTTCCAATACCGTGTGCCTCATACCAATGAACCTCAGCTTTTCTGATCGAGTCATTAGCAAGACGCACCATTGCTATTCCTTTAAGTTTACGCCATCTTCCAAATCCGTATTGTTCACGCAATCGTGATAATTCTCTGATTGAATTACCAATTGCAATGACTTCAATGTTGCTTATGTTTCCAATTATATCAAAATACATACTGGCTTTAAGATTATTGTCTTGGGCAAAGAAATCCGCTATACTAATCCGCTCCACTACGGTTCAGTACAGCAGATTTACGGAAATAACGAATATTTTCATATTACAAAGAAGTCGTGTTGTAAATCTTTCTCAGAAATTATCCGCTCATCTTTCGGCCATTCAATCTTAAATGCCGGATCATCCCACCGAACACCTCTAGCACATTCAGGATGATAAAACACCTCCGTATTATCTGCTAAGCTTTGAAAACCTTATGCAAACCCTTCAGGAATATACAACATCTTATAATTTTCAGCCGTCAATTCTACTGCTATCCATTGCTTAAAGCTTGACGAATTCGGGCGCAAGTCAATAATAATATCTTCATATTGGCTCTAACTCTCTTATTGTATTTGTTCCAAGATATTCGCATATACCGCTTTGCTTAAACGAAACCCATCTGCCAGCAATTCGTCCAATGCCTCTTGACATTTTTTTGGCTGGCCTTGGTAGTAACGAAGAAGTAGCCCAACCGTACCAGTTAGTCTAATACCAACTGATTCCGCTATGTAACGACCCTCCCTATCATCCATTAAAAGTAAATCGGCACCCATTTCCTGAGCAAGAGCAATAGCCTCCGCTTCACCGTCATCCAGTGAAATCTTTAAAAAAGTGACCAAATCATAATTACTGACTTGATGGCATTGAATCCAATTCGCATTTTTAAGCTCATCACTGCCAGAGCGTTGCTTGCCATCCGTGACTATTTCATTGTAAACCGCTGTTGGAATAATGAGTTCTCCAAATAATTCTTGGAGAAGACTAAACAGATTAATTCGTGCCAGAGCAATCAGTGGCGTTGAATCAGAAACCACTTTAAGAGTTATCATGATAGTAATTGATTAAGTGTTTCCAAATCAGAACGAGAATCATCTGCTGAATAATTTAAATCAACACCTCTTTCATTTAAAAGATGAATCATTTCCCATTTAGTTGCTAATCCAGCTAATTCTCTGGCTTTCCCTAGAGACAATTTTTCCTCCCGATACAATTCAACAGCTAATGTCTTATGTAAGTATTCAACCCATTGTTTTTTAGGTATTTTTAGTTGAAAAAATAATGACGAATGGATTTCTAAATTTAATGCTGTTTTTTTCATATGTCTCACTCATAAAAATTGCTAAAAAAATTAATTTTTCATTTCCATACCCAAGGTTGAAACCCCCACCTTTAGGCGGGCAGATTTATCTCACAATTTATATATATATATAATAAAGGTGCTAGTTTTTAAGGAACCAGCAAACCTTTGGCTTACGCCACACCGCTTGCGCGGGTAAATGTCACCTCGCCAATGTTGGAAAAGCTTTTGGCACGGTACACACCGTTCGATACCACGAACAAACTTTTAATGCACCGCGACAGAGCCGAGGACTGGT
>Ga0209780_1000780_pt1 | contig 18764 bp, 11 predicted proteins | sample WorMetexBAHAMAS2_FD_187384 | JGI IMG/M metagenome (GOLD analysis project Ga0209780, IMG submission 187384) | Marine gutless worms symbiont microbial communities from Max Planck institute for Marine Microbiology, Germany - Inanidrilus exumae... | ecosystem: Host-associated > Annelida > Digestive...
GGCTACCACCGAACCAACACCGTCATCGAGGTGTTTTACAGTGTTCTCGGCGGTATATCTGGGAGTTGTTTCCTCACTTCCGCTGCTCAGAGCAGCGATAGTCATCTAAATGCTGTGTCATTTGATTGCGTGAACGCACGGCAAGTCAGTCCAGTCAGCCCGCCCTTCCCCGTGTGTCCGTTTCCCCACTGCAAACGATAGGACTGCCGGGACAGCAGGGACAGTCTAGGCACTGTACTTAGTGAGACCGTCGCGACGTTCTCACTTAGTGGACCCCCTACTGTCGCGTGCCTCGACATCCACCTGTTTCCGATTAACAACACTAGCCTTGACACCGACCGATATTCACCATTCGCCACTGCCACTGGCACCGGCACCGCGGTGGCATGTGAAATAAAAACTGCGTCACCAACCAAGTTTCAAATTCCTTCCACCGTAACGACACTAGTTGCTGCATATATGCTGTCTGTCCAATACCAATGTACTTATGGTCGTTTGTTCAAATCGGTTGAAGTAATTTGAAATATTTCCTTATGTACTTGTCGTATTTGTAATTTAAAGGTAATGTATTGGTACAGTAGTAGTACTGTAACCATTTTAGGTCATCATCGAAATCCTGATCTTTTCTTTCTAAAACTGAAGCGTAATTGGAATCACAATTTTGAGTACTCAAGCTACAGCTAGAATTTCAGCTGAGGATATTAAAAGCATTGTGCAAAAAACTATTGCATTATAAAAGCAAGTATTCGACTTATTTTCTATTGTTGAATGTTATGCGATACAGTTATGAGTGGTTATGCCGCCAAAATGAACGACGTATAGTACAGCCAACTGGTCTTCACAACTGCCTGTCCACTGTGTCACGCACTGCCATCAGTTATTATTTGTTCAAGCCACCATCCTGCAGTCATCCACTGCACTTCACCACCAAGCCTGCAAAATCACTCTCCCCAGCTCGACTGCCTTATGCCCATCTCCCCCCATTGATGGTTGCCCACACCGCTGTGTGCACGCTGGTGATGGGTGTTCTGTCTTTTCCTATCAGTCTGAGATTTTGCATGTCTAAACATATTCTAATATTCTAAAAATCGACCTGGAATTGATATCATGATTCTCTATGATAATCCATCACAGTGGATCGTTTATTCAGAACGTGGAATTGTCACAGCACTAGTACACTGTGCCCCATATGTGCTTTGGGGCAGTAATGTGCCATTATTTATTTGTTGATTTCGGCACTAAATAAATGTTTGTTTGTTTGTTTACCTTCCATGCTTACATTCTTTTTTCCTACTTTTTTTCTTACTTATGTGCTTCCCTACTCATTTACTTTGTGACGTATCTATATCTTTTTTCCAGAATAGGCACATTCCATTTCCAGGCCGGAGGTCGTAGGAGGCGACCAAACCTGGCTTTAGTTTGTTTGTGTTAATTTTACGTTTGTTATGGATGCATGCTTGCTTTTTTTGTTGTGTTTGATTCAGTTTCTCAGTACTAAGTCAAGAGATTGGCTGGGAAGAACGTCTCTGAAATGACATATTTTGTGTCGGGTGGGACGTAAAACCTTAATTCAATCAATCACAGTGCACTGTACGGTAAGACTTAAGTAACACAGTTACTTGCATGAAGAATGTTGATGCTTGCATGCCAGCGTCTGGGTGCATGTATATGCAGGTAGTGGCACATCATCAGGATTTGCTGTCGCAAGCCACTGGAATCGAGACTCTTGATGGTTAGTTGCTTGATGTTGGCATTTGCCTCACCTGTTCTCACAAACCTGATGTCAGTCAAATTTAGCCAGAAAGCCTTTTAATGTACTCCATAGAACAGACTGTCACCATAATTACAACAACTATCTAATAATGTGTCTTCAACTGTCTGTCTATTCTGTTTTTCTGTCCTGAGTGACGAATAAACTTATATATAATGCAAAATTTAAGTGGCACCTAAAAACTACACTGTTTCAACAAGCTTTTTTGTAAAGTTGGCATGTATAGTTTATCCTATTGGTTTGTTTTCAAAAATGTTATAACATTTTTATTGCTTTATGTGTTTTCTGTAGCTCTGGTTTTCTTTACTTTTCTATTTTGTTGTGCTTTTGAACGAATTGTCACATTATGTAAGTAGTTAATTATTGACAGATGTAGTCATTTGTTAGTGGCCGACCATGGTAATGGTTCGGCTTACCCCATGGGTTTTGTGTTTGTCCATCTGTTTGTGACTTTGATATATTGGGATAAATGCCTAAATGGATCAAGCTGGCTTTTGGTAGTTACCACAGAGAACAGTTGACAGTTCAACAGTTGACAGTTACCACAGAGAACAGCTATTTTGTACAAGAACAACCCGCAGAAAGGAATACGCCCCGTGTTGTAAAGCCTGTGTCTCTAGAATTGGCAAGAAGCCTCTTGTCTGTCAAATCAATAGTTGAAATCTATAGAAAATTGTTGGTTCTATCTAGCTATGCTACGATCAGCCATCGCAGCAGTTGCTGAACCCTTGTTTGTTTGTTCGTCATGGTTACTTCGGTGAAGTATGCAGCTGGCTATTTCATTTAGTCACAAGAGCAATTATGGTTATGTTGTTGTGTGTCCAGGTGTATTAAACATGATGCAGACAAGAATACAGTCTCTTCTACTTGCTGTTGAAAGGTAACTTTGTCAATGTCATATTCACAGACCTGTTGTTGTATCTTTTTACTGGCTGAACAAACGTTAGCCATAATTTTGCACGTGGCTTAACGTGGAGTAAGTCGGGGACAACTTGGTGGGTTAAACATGAACCAGAGTTGTAGTTGACTTATTGTCATGTTTTATGAGTGCATGATGCTATGAAATTCGCAGACAAAAACGGGTTAAATAATTACAATGTTGCATATTTAAAAGTACACCGTTGTCTTTGAGAGTCCACATGTCTTGACGGATTTCTTACTTGGTTCCACCCATAGTGTTTGTTAAAATACCGACAAAAAGTCAAAATCAGACAGAGCTGCATACACCTGACCCTTCAGAATATTACAGCAGAAGAAATCTTGGCATGCAGAATGTATAATATTACAAAATCGACTAGGTAATTAAGTGTTAAATTACAAACTTGATTGATTTTGCACAGCAGCAAAGGAATGTGAACATGAAATTCATTGCAGTAAGTTCTTGGGAGAAATCAGTTGCTTGCTGTGTGTTTTGTATATTTTTGCATGCTGTATCACCTTCTTTACTAGTGCTTTTGTACCTCTGTTAAACTAGTTTGCTAATAGTCAAGCCTAATGAATGAGAGAAGCATGAAAGGCAAAAAAGTTGCATCATTGTGAAAATGTCTGAATAACTGAATATCGTGGACTTCCACTAACAGTCAAATGCATACTAGCATTTCACTGTCCGTTCTGTAAAACATTAATGCAGAAACATAAAGAATTTAACTATTATTGAGCTTGTCAAAGAAACATTGTAGTTTTATTTAATGCCCATTTTATATGAGATTTATTGCTGTGGTGTTATGTTTCTCTGTTTCTCTTGTATTACTGCTGTATTTTCTGATTTCAGCTGTGCATGACTGTGTAGGATTCGCAGTCGCGTTGCGGAGCCATATAACAAGATTGTTACACGGACAATGCAACTGCGTCGTCTTCAGGTGAACGGTATCACACATCACTGAATATTGACTACGATAATAACTAGAAAGCCCTCACCCTAGGTCACACCAAGCACTTTGCACAAAGAACCCAACACAACCAAAAATACATCACGTCATAACCATGCATCTGTAAAATATGTCATTTTAATAACATGCACCCACAGTCGAAAAGGCACATTTTAAGTCCCATGATGGTGAACTTTGACCTGTGACCTAAATCTTCAAACTTGACCTAGATGGGGTCACTCACAATGAACCAGCATGTTAAATATCTAGCGTTATTGTCCGATATCCAAGTTGCTGTCAGAAAGGGCATTAGGGCAGTAGAATTTGCTCCAACAAAATTCGTCATTTTTTAGCTGAGGGTGCTGGCTAAGATAGGATGACCTGTGTAGTGTCCATAGAATGGTTGTTGTTGTCATCGTCATGAACGCAAGGCCGAGGGGACGTAGTGTACATTCTCCACACGGCCCGATCCTGGGTACAGTTGAGGGCGTCTCCAGCTGACAGGCCACAGTCTGAACAAATCTTGTGCAGCCAGGCAATGGGAGGACGACCCCACAGTCTGCGCCAGTTTTGGGTAAGGTGGAACTCTGTCTCGGACGTCGCATGCTATGCGCAGAACTATTTTGGCCGGTACGCTTTTCGGCATACGTGCAACGTGGCCGAACAGTGAAAGACGGCGCCGGCGAACCATCGAATGGATACTCTGTAGACCCGATCTGGTTCAAACCTCAGCATTCGTGATGAAGTCAGACCACTTGATGCCGAGAATCCTTGTTTCACAACACAGCTGAAAGAATTCCGATCTCTTGCAGTCTGTTTTCGTTAGCGTCCACGTTTCACAGGCATACAGAAGAACTGCGAGAATTCAGCTGGAGTACAGAGGTGGTTGTTGCCACTCTTTCAAGTCGACTCATCTTTACATGCTGTTAATGATCAGTGCCTTGTTGTCGTTGCAGGAGACTTGTGATTTGTTGCGTCACGTCATACGGATGATGTACCTCAGTAAGAGACTTTACAGTCAGCTGCAGGGAGGTGCACGCGAGATCACCAAGGCTGCTCAGAGTCTTAATGAACTCGGTCTGTACCCCACTAACTACTGTCTGTACATGTCTTTATCTGATTATTGTGCCCAGTACCGTCTCCGGAGCTGTAGTATGCTCTGATTTATTTCCTGATTCTGGTGGTATATAAATCGTTTACTTCCTTACTTTCTTCCTTAGGAATAGGCCCAATCCGTTTCCAGGCCAGAGGTCATAGGAGGCGACCAAACCTGGCTTTGGCTTTTTGTGTTAGGCTGTTTTCTCTTCTGAAGTCGTCCAGCCGTGGGCATCGGATGATGATGTGGTCAACAACATTTTCCTGGTTGCATCTGTGTCAGAGAACTGACTTCTGTGTACCACTGAATCTGTCGCAATGTATTGGGGTGATGGAATTTTGTTTTCGTGATTTGTTAGACATCCTGCATCAGCTGTTAACACATACTATCGTCGTCTCATATCAATGCTTCTGCTGCTGCTGCTGCTGATGATGATGATGATGATGATGATGATGATGATAATGATGTAGATTACATGTCGTCAACAGTGGACCTGAGCGGTATTGAAGTTGTCGATGCAGATCGAAGGTTCATCAGACAGGCTCGCAAGGACGTTGAACTGCAGGCTCACAAGATGCTTGAACAAGGCATTGAGGCACAGGTGCAGTCACAGATCTATATATAAATATTCCAGATCCACGACTAACCAGAGGTATAGTGTCACTCAGATGGTGTGGCTAATGACCATCACCCATAATGCATCTCAAGATGGCGGCCAGTTTAGGTCTGCATTTAGCCATAAGCAACAAGGCATACAGGATTTCTTTTTTGACTTACCACCCCGCGTGGGGCCGGGGTACCCCCTTTCCGCTTTTTCTCCTTCCTTGTCCATTCATGTCCTCATCTTTTGTTCTTTTTTACTTTTCTTTGTTTCTTTTTCTCATTCGCTTTACCTATTTTCTTCTATTGTCCATTCCTTCCCTTTCTACCAGAATTACCCCACTCTGTTTCCAGGCCCGGAAGTTGTAGGAGGTGACCGAACCTGGGTCTAGTTTGTTTTGTTTATTATTGTATTATCTGTATTGCTTAGTTTAGATTTATTCTGGTGTTTTGTTGTATTTGGTTTAGTTTAGTCTTGTGGTGTGATAGTCGTCTTCCCCTGTTGTAGGCATCCCGCGTGGGGCCGGGGTACCCCCTTTCCGCCTTTGCTCCTCCCTTGTCCATCCACTTCCTCATCTTATGCTCTTTATTACTTTTTCCCTTTTTCCTTTTCTTATTCACTTTACTTATTTTCTTTTATTGTCCATCCGATCCCTTTCTACCAGAATCGTCCCACTCCGTTTCCAGGCGTGAGGTCGTAGGAGGCGACTGAAACTGGGTTTAGTTTGTTTTGTTTATGACTGACTGTGTTATCTGTATTGCTTAGTTAAGATTTATTCTGGTGTTTTGTTGTATTTGGTTTAGTTTGGTCTTGCAGTGTGATCGTTGTCTTCCCTGTTGTAGGCGCTGGCGTAATAATTTAAATGAGCCTCTCTATCCCTTTCCCTTTTGGGATGTCTGCTGAACAAAAAGGCGGCCAGCGTTGAGGTTAATATATCGCTGGCCTTCCTTCACTGGGTAGGGATAGCTTTCCACCCCTGACCTTTTGTCTCTGATATAACCATAGTTGTGCTGAAAGGGGACGTTAAACTTCAACTAAATTTTGACTTACCACCAATCATAAGTCTTTGTGGTACCGGGGGTATTACTACCAATAACGTGTCGCAGTCTTAAAATCGGACGAATCGGCCAGCGCGCCTTTGTTATAATGTGATGCTTCTAGGCTTGTGGACGTAGGATCGGCATGTGTGGATATACGTCATTCCCCGAAAACGGACGTACTTGTTATTATTATTATTGTGACTATTATTATTATTAGGGTGATGTGGACCGTCTTATTGGGGGTATTTGTGGACATTTCCTGACCATTTTTGTTGTGGATATGTGTAGAATCAGACACAAGTAGCGACAGCACTACAGGTGTTTCTGCACCTGGGCAATCTCCAGTCCACTGTCGAACAGATTCTACAGACACAGAAACAGCGACTTCTGAGTGACATCCAGTCAGCTGTCGATGTCGACGCGCTGACACAGCCACATCAACAGTCAGCAGACAGGAAAGGTTCGACTTCCATCTCGTCATTATTTCACGCAGTCATCCAGCCACTCACGCATAACTGTTTGACAGCCATTATACACGTCGGCATGTGTTAGCCGACACCCCTAGTTATCCTCACATGCCGATAGGCAAGGTGTGGATATATTGTTTACTGTTATTTGTGTGTCTTTGTATGTGTGTGTGTGCTTGTACGGTTACGGATTTCTCTACCGAGGATAAAGCTAGCGGCGTCACATTTTGCTCGGTGGTTCATTGGCGTCCAACGCAGTGAATCACACATTTTTGTGAACTTTGCTCTCCCAGAAGCCCAAAATCGGACGAATCAGCCAGCGCACGGGCCACGCCCACCCGCATGTAAACGTTGCCATAGAGATGCGCCGACGTAAACGTCACGCTAGAGATGCGCGCGGCGTGTGGACGTAGGATCGGCATGTGTGGATATATGTTAGTCCCAGTCACACTGACGTACTTGTTAAGAACTGGATGATTTTGATGGAGTTGAGTTTTACTGCCTGCATGCCGATGTCAACGAGCACATTTATATTAGTAAAAAAACAACTCGTCACTGTTAGCTATGCTGTCTCCGTACCGTCATGCTCGCACAGTCATACAGTCATTCAATCGAAACATTTATATAGCCCTGTAATCGACGGCAAATCAAAGCTGTTCCATAGTCATAGTCATAGTCATAGTCCTCTGTTCATGGTCAATCAGACTCTGGTTATGGTTCACCTATTAACCTTCTTACTGTATTTGGATGATAATACCGCAACTCGCACAGCCACAGCCAGGATTTGATAACCAGAGTTTGGCATCAGTTGAAAGTGGTTGAATATTGATTACCATGGTTACGTTTGACATGTCCGGATGTTGAAATTAGCAGTGTTGTGTGTCCAGTTGGCCATATTGGCCATATTTCTTTGACTGCCTGATAACTGGTACAATACAATACAATAGAAAACCAGTTTGTAACACGCCGATGAGTCCAAGCCTAAAACCGGAATCGTAGGCGCATACTGCAGATACCGGTATGTTTTAACTACATTTGGTTTATTGCTTGACATCACGGTTAACCATGATATAAGACCTCTGTTCACCAAGCAGTATAAATTGGTTACAGCCAATGGCGATGATGCTCTGAAGCTGGGAAGGTAACTGTGGGCCTGGCAAAAAGTATCGGCAACCTACTGCTGAGTCCACGACTACCACCACCTGCGGCTGTCTGCTTTGGATACTGGAGATCAGCAACATCCCATACAGTTTTTAGGACGTTTAGGTTTACGTTTATCCTACTTTTAGACACATTGTAGTAGCATTTCAGCTCCCTTTGTTTCTTCGTAAACCTCATTCTGGCACCAGTTTCTCCATTTCCTACTCACCTATTCCTTCACCCATCACTTCTTCCTTTTCTGATTCACCACTTTGTACATTTATAACTCCATCTCTCTTTCACTCCCGGCTTAAAACCTACCTCTTTCACAAATCCTACCCCCCGTAGTTTCATTTCCTCCCGGACTGCCTCCACGGACTTTTGCCTGCACCGTTTCTTCTTAGCTACTCGATTTTTGATATTACTTTTTTCCTTATTTTTCGTTTCTATGCCGTGCGCTAGATTAAGCTGGCCATCACGTCAGCTTTTGAGCGCACGTTAATCTATCGTATCGTATGTGCCATGTGCCTTGTGTCAGTTATGAGGCACTGTCAAAGACTCTCGAGATGATTCTGATGATAGTATCGGTGATGATGTTAGGTGTGGTGCCGCCAGGCCGTGCGTCTGGCATCTCGCTGACCGGTAACACCGCGTCATTCCGTGCTGCTCTGTGGACAAACTTGGAGAAACTTGCTGACAACATCTACACTGTCTACTCACAGGTCATAATAATAATAATAATAATCTTTGTTTATTAGGATTGACGTCAAACCGCGCAATCAACACAGTACAACATCTGCTACGCAGGGCGGGACACGACAGCCACCACGCAGGGCAGCACTATATACAGAAGGGTTAAGCCGGCTAAATTGCTGCCACACACGGCGCACAGCGATTGAATCAAACGCACCGGCTTAACCTAGTGAGCATTCACCAGATGGTGCGACCGGCACACATCCGATAAAGTTGCTCACTACTCAATTTATCGACCCCGAAAGGATAAAAGGCTGAGTTGGCCTTGGGTGGCTGTTTACATACCAAAATAAAGTACACAGACACACATGCTTCCTATGTAGAGAAAAAAACACAACTTTTTATTTCCTAAATTTTTAAAATATCCGTTTACTGTGGGCTTTTAGCTTTTATGTATTCTCTCATACCCGGTACTGCATATCTGTTAGTAGGCTGGTCAGGTGCTGCCGTGAGCTTTTTATGTTTGTTATTTTATTTTTTCACTCCTGGTCGTAAAGATATTCGGGGTCACAAACAAAAACAAAAAATAAATGAGGGGCTGGATTGGCTATGTGTCGATCCTATCTTATCTGTAGTTCACAGCACCTCTGAATCTCCGGACTTTATGGCGCTATATAAATTAGTTTTTAACTTTAACTTTAACACCTAGATTTATGAAGATTTTGCATGCTTTATTTAATTTTTGTTTCTTTTTATTTTTATTTTAAGTAAAGGGTGATTTATGATTATTGTTAAAAAAAGTTTAAATTCTGAAAATTTTAAATGATTAAACAGTTAAGTGCCACAATGCTGCTTATTGTACATATTGGTGCAGGTGTTGCACCTGCAGAAAGTGCTGATGAGGAAGCGTGACCCAGTTACACATGTCGTCTTCATTGATCTACTTACTGATGCCAAGGTAAACATATGCACCCACATATAGGATCAGTGCTAAAATCATCCGGCATCATTGCCTGCAGTGAAATAATATTTGGCGTCCTGTAGTGGCGGCAGTTATGCCAACGCAATTGTTGCAAATAGATTTACTTAGTTGTATTTAATACACGCTGCATCCTTGATTTTACCAAGGAGAGCGGCTTTTACCAAGCCATCTAAATTACCTTTTAATTAACCCACTGTTTCTTTTCTAACACAATTTGTCGTATTTACTATTTGGTTCACCTTATATTTGTTGTTACTTTTTTGTTTTTAATTAATTTAACGTATTGGTTTTAACTTATACTGGCACCGAATAGCCTGCTTTGTGCTGATGTTGCCGTTAAGAATCTACTCACTCACTGTATTTGATATAATAATAGTAGTATAATGTGGAAACTTTGGTACTGATGTTGTAAAGAAAGCATTGCTTCTTTGTCAGGAGTCCGGTGATGGATGACAAAAGGATGAGTCAAAGTCAGTGGTTAGGGTCAGTGGTTATTGGTTTGACACTGTGGATAGGAAGGACATTTTATTCATTATTGGTATACTCCAATGAACATAGCCGTGCTGGCAACTTTACGCCGGTGAGCTCTGTCGGAGGCTTGCTCTGTCTGTGCCAGCTGTTCCAAAGATTCTGCTCTGGAACAGGCACGGGAAGAAAACCAAATGACATCTAACACAGGAAAATGGAAATGGAGGCAATGTTCTCTTTGCATAGTGCTAGGAGATTTAATATGATACGGTATATTTACGACGCACTCAAAAGCTGATGCTACGGCCAAGTTAATCCAGCGCACAGCACAGAAACAAAAAAATAAGGAGAAATTATGAACAAACACCGAGTAGCTCAGAAACCGGTAGTGAAAGAGAGAGGGAGCTATGGATGAGCAGAGTGGTGAATCAAAAGAGGAAGAAATGATAGGTGAAGGAATAGATGAATCGGAAATAGAGAATGAGGTTGACGAAGAGATAAAGGGAGTTGATTCCAGAGGCAAAGCATTTAACGCTATACAAATCTACATTTACATCGTGGTAACCTGTTTTCTGTCACTAATTACCGATGGTGTGATGTCAGCAAATTGATTAATAAACATCTTGTACATTAAAGCATTGAATCATAAAATGAATAGGCAGACGTTACCTCCGTTTTTAGGAACATTTTATGCCAAAGGTAAGGAAGCGATTAAAATTCAGTTTATGAACAAAAGTAACAGAAACAGTGTCGGGATCTTTTCTGCCTCTGACAACTATAACGTTGTCTTGGGTGAATATGTGTGTACAGAGTGAAGATGTTGTCAGTGGTGGCTGTGTAAAGAACCTTGTACAAGACTTGTGGAAGTTCCTCACGGCATCATTGACCCAGCAGTTCACTCAAACTGCTGACAGTCAGTAACACGTCAAAATATCTCTTCATCTTTCACTTTACTGCTGCTGCTGCTGCTGCTGCTAGCAGTCGTGCTGATAGGTTATAACTTCAGTGGCGGTGAAACTGTCATCTTTAAACTGCAATTTTGCACATATTCTTTGTCTAGTTTTTCATTTGTAGTAAGCACTTGCATCCTGCTGCATTGGAATTGCATGATAATGATGATGATGATGATGATGATGATTGATGATGACAAATAACAAAATTTCAGCTGTGTGTCTGGACTGAGTTTTAACTTTGTCCTTTACAGTGCCATTGTAGTCTATGCAGACATCTATTTAGGAGCGTATCTGGCGAATAGTGGTCTTCCAGAGTGTATGGTTTCATTTGGGCACATATAGTAGTTTTAAAAGAGAGTGGACAAACTCTGGAAAAATCAGGATATAACATATAATTAAACAGCAGTAATAACTGGTAAGAAGAATTGTACAGATGTGGATAAATATTTTTATGCTGTACAAAATATAGTGCATATTACCTACAATATGTTTAGATATGAATTGCAAAGGTTACACGGCATGTGATTTCAACTGTTGTGTCCAAACAGAAGGACATCTCAAGGTCACAGGCTGTCACGTACATACACTGTAATAGAGGTAACATCGGTAATATCGTGTTAATGCTGCAAGATAGAGACGTTGTTGCTGCAGACCACTAATAGGAAGTGATATATGGCCTATCAAATTGCATGATGACCTTGTGTAATTTTCAAGGTCATTTGTCTGTTGGATGCCATTTCAAGTGCAACTTTTCATACAGTTGTGTAGCAGTTGACAAGATTTAGACTGACAGCTGTCAGTGTGTCACATGATCCCTTTGTCATAGCTGAGCTATGTTACATGTAGTTTACTTGAATGATCTCGCTCTGTGGTTGCTAGGCAACACGTTTCTTCGGCAGGTGCTTGATGGGGAATACCCGAAGCTAGTGCGGCTGTATAGTGAGCTGTGGCGGCGGATTCAGTCGTTAGGTGGCGCTGCGCCGGCGATGAACATGGAGCAGATGAGTGTCGCAGGAGGTGGTAGTGATGTTGACAATGTGTCATCCTTGTTGACTGCTGACGGCTCGACACTGGCACTGTCACTGGATGAGAATAGCTACGAGTCAGTATTGTCAGATACACTGTAGTAATGATAATAATAATAATAACGATAATAATAATAACTAGAAAACATAAGCAGTTGTATCAGCATGCAGACCCATGCCGGCAGCAGCCCGCGGCCTTAGCAGCATGCATCACTAGCAACCGTGTGACCGTGACGGTTTTCGTAACCGTGTGATTTTCACCTTTGACCTTTTGACCTGTGGGTCAATGCATGTCAAGCGACTGCTATAGACTATACGTGTGCAAAGTTTGGTGTCGATAGCTCAAGCTGTTTCCATTCCTTTTAGAGTGCAGACAAACAGACGGACAGGAGCGGCTGAACGCTATACCCACGCCGGCAGCTATACCGCCAGCTTGGGTAATAATAATAATTGCAACAACAACAAGAACAACAGACTGAACTTACAACTTAAAAATTAAGTGCTACTTACTAAAGTGGGGAGTTGCGCAGAGATAAGTGTAACAGCAGTTTTTGTCGGCTGTATTGATGTCTATAAATAGTTGATGTGAATCTCATGATGTATGTTTACTGTTTGAAAATTCATCTAAAGTAATATAAATTTATATATCAGTTGATCTGTGTATGCCTCTGTGTGTATGTAAGTAAAGTAAAGTAAACATCGATTTGTATAGTGCATTGTCATAACCACGTCTAATGCGCTCAGGAATGGCACATGTTAGAGGGATCACACAGTTTTACCTGCCACCCACACGTTTATCCACGAATGAAGTGAACCATCCTGCCTTTACTTTGTAAGCAGTCACCAGATGGCACCACCTGAGCGAGGTAGTGCACATATGATTACAGCTCACTACTTATTTATCGACCTCGAAAGGATGAAAGGCTGAGTTGGCCTAGTTGGCTGACCTTGTAGCGGACAGTTTAATCACATAAGTGGTCACCCATCAGCTGCAGGTCGAGCGTAGGACAGGGAAAGTTCGCCGGTCACAAATCGACATTCTACCACTGTGCCACGCAACTAACCATGTGCCTGTGTGTGTATGCGTGTGCATAGCGGTGAGAGTGCTTTGCGTGAGACTCTATGTCGGTTCGAGACGGCATATCTGTCCAAGTCGTTGTCGCGACTCATCGACCCTATCAACCTCGTGTTTTCCAGCAGTTCGGCAAGTCCGCCAACGGATGACGAAATTGATGGCATTGTCAAAGTCATCTCCAGGTGACTAGCTCATTCACCTACGTGTCACTTCACTCACTCGTTTTGTTTGAATCATGCTAAAGGAACTCGGACACATAAAAGTTTTGTCAGTTCTTGACGTGCTGTGCAAGATGAAAAGTGATATATGCTGAGCACGTGTTACGACTGCATGTCTACTCGTAACCTCTGTACCTACCTACCTTTGTTTTTTTGTGCTTAATTGCCCTCCACCTGTTCATGTTTCAGAAAAAACACCCATTCATATTATTGGCTATAAGTTGATGAATAGTTGTCTGATTTTAATAATTTTTGACACCAAAATTCCTCACATAATTTGACATCGCGTGACAGCTTAGTTGTCCACCTCGCCTAACTAATGTGTCTACACTACCTTGTAAAACTTATCGCACGATTACAATCAGAAAACTATTCCTCAACTTATAGCCGATAATATGAGCGGATGTTTTTTTTTCTGAAACACGGTGTAGAAGTGAACTGTTGGGGATGAATGGCCAGACCAATGTCTCCTGTCACCTACCCAACAGTGTCAAGGTAAATGAATTAAACACAGAGCAATGATACGAACCAGTGTACTGGTCTAATCCTTTGCTTATACACCTTACTTACTTACTTACTTACTTCACCACTGGACTCCTGGCGGAAGGGGCTTTGCTGCCTTTGTACCCGGCTGTCCAAGGCCAGTACTGCAAAAGTTGTAGTTCATGGTTTACATTGTCTGCAGTTATTTGCTCCACGGCTGGGGTTGGAAACAAAACCTAACATTTCAAAGCCATTGTTACTGGTGAGTAAACAGCTGTTCTGGTTCAACCTTTTCCAGACTTATTTTTGTTATGTCTTCTCCACCCGATAGTGTCGACGAACGCATTATGTTTTTTCGGGCTGCATTCGTTTGTTCATCCGTTCGTCCAGACAGATTCTGTTACCATGATGTCTCGTGAACGGCGTGAGCAATCTCAATGAAAATTACAGACAACTGGCCCGTATTGATTACTTGATTAGATTCTGGTGGTTAAAGGTCAAGGCCACACCGGGCTGTCGAGGTGGTAAAGGTATCCATGATTGACCTGGGACATCATAGTACCATCTTCTGGTTTTGATTTGGAAGTAAAACCTTAATTTGGTAAAGCTGGTCCTAACTGCTCATCGGCAGCACGGACTCCGTGCATAGTCCACACCATGTCTTGAACGTGTGTGTGTGTGTGTCTGTGCATAGTGAGTGGAGCGTTGCAAGCATTGACCCGCGACTGGCTGTGTCGATGTCAAAGAACGTTGCCAAGACCGTCGTATTCTTCTGTACCAAGTCGGAACAGCTGGTGAGTCTGCATGTCAAATTTTCATTGCATTTATGGCCCCCATGGGGGGCCCTGTTGCTGTAAGAATAGGCCTGATCTCAGTGATCTGTTTCCAGGCCGGTTGTTATACAAGTTGATAAAACTTTACGTTAGTTTTCATGCATTGCCTCCATCACTTGACAATGTCTCTGAAATGACCAGTGTTCATTATTATGACAAATGGGATATATAACCTTAACTCAGTTAATCAGTCATAGGTTTTATATTTATTTATTTATTTATATATTATGAAACTCGTACAACAAAGTGCAGATACCAACCAGACATCAGTACATCAACCACACGTCTAAGCTAATACTCAACAGTTGCAACGTAATTTCTAAGAGTAACAAAAGCAGAGTGATTAAATAAAAATCACCAGAAAACACTAAATAATTGTCTCTAAATTTAGTCAGCTCAGACAAAAAAAACTGATAACAGTGCGTTTATTGTCAGAAAGTCCACACTTATGGCAATATGTGAAATGTCACTGAGTTACATTACATTGTGTTTCTCTCGACTTTGGGGTCTTTATGATGCGTTCTACTAACAAGGCCGGTATAGTTTTGATGTGCTGTTAGTCACAATGCAGTGTGAGGAAATACTTTCATTTTCCATCAGGACTGTTCACCTACACATCACGCTATGGATACAGCCCAGCTGCTGCATCAAGGAGTGCCACAGTCCATGTCGACAGAGTTCTAGCCACAGACCTGAGTCTGACTGACTATCATGTCCACGGCTGGATGCAGGAGCATGATGGCTCAAAGACATTAGATTAAGATAATTTCAGATAATGTTATTGTTTCAAGAACTGGAAAAGAATAGGAAAAGACGTTGTGGCACACGTTGTGTTGTTGTCACCGGAAAAACTTGCAGGACAAATGTAACACTGCTTCTGTGATCTTGTCTGTGTTTCTCTATGTCTCTGTGTGTCTGTCTGTCTGTCTGTGGTCACCTGGTGATAGAGACGGACAGCCACTATCAGGTGTGACTGTGTGTCTGTCTATTAACGACCTGCAGCTGGCAGGTGACCACTTGTGTGGGTAAACTGCCCGCTACAAGGTCAGCCAACTCAGCCTTTCATCCTGTCTGTCGATCTGTGTGTGTTGCTATGTGTACATGTGTCCATCTGTGCTCAGTTAGTGACGGAGACAGACAGCAGCTGCCAGGTGATTGGTCCTGCAACGTCCGCTCAGACTCTGAATGCAGGAGTTGTCAACTCGTTGTACAAGTTTCATCAGGCCATCAGCAAGGTCAGACTCCTATTAATGACGGCACTCGCGGGGGTACGGTTTTCATCGCTGTCTGTCTGTTTTTCCGCACGATATCTCAAAAACCGATGCAGCTAGGATCACCAAACTTGACAAGAAATGTTCCACGATGAGTCCTGGAGGTCCATTCATTTTGTGTCAAAAGGTCGAAGGTCACGGGTCACAAAAAACTGCCAGCATGGGTCTTTTAATTCTTGTGAGTGCTGGTCTCTTTGCTGGTTTAATTACTGTTGTCCACATTACACGTGTTGCATAAGCACACGTGCATTAAGCAGTTATTTATATACACGTAATTGCATCTGATTTTTGTGCATACATAAATACATGAGCCTATAATGTGCACAAAACCTAAATCAGAGATGTTGTTAGGTGCTAACCAGGGATCATCATTTGAGGTTACACTTTTTTTGACTAACTATTTCGAAATTACTTGCAAACTTAAAGTAAAAGAGGAACAGAGAAATTTGACGATTAATGAGAAGATTACCAAAACGCAGGTTGCCATAGCTATTGTTACTATGGCAATGGTGAAGGTTGGTGGAGAAACAAATATACTTTGGTGCATGGATGTAGGAAAGGAAAGTTAATTTAGCGTTGATGGGACTTAGGTTAAGGGATAATTGAGCTGCTGAGAATTGTAGTGGGCCGTGGGTGAAGTCTGATATCTACAATTGCCTTGTTGCATTTAGAAAGCTTTGCAATAGCTGAATGACCCTGAAGGTCATTCGAGGTCATCGGTAACACGGTTATTCAGTATATCATGTACAACTCCCGATAGATGACTCATTGTAACTATATATTAGCACTTGTTTATGAATTACCTTATATGTTTGTAAATGGTCTAGAACAATAACTGTGATTCAGTGCATTTATTTTGGTTATGGCTAACAGAATGTATATAGTTTTGATTACAGATGCAGTTTTGGATGGTACGGAAACAGTGTAGCTAACACCATTGAGAAGAATTAGAGCATCTTCTGAAGCAGTAGTTGCCATCAACAAGGGCAGCTAACTGAGGATGATGGCTAACACAGGTTGCTCTGTGTAAGGACTGCAAAAAGTAGTGGTAGCAGTGAAGATTTATTTTTGGTGAAAGTAGGCCATCATGGTGTCGTTTTCAGTTGTAACTGAAAAAAACTAGTGTTAAATGTGTTTCTATAGGTTATGTCTCAGGGTGTGGGCAGTTCATTGCCTGAAGCTGCTACACTGTCATTCCATGAAGCCCTGCAGGTCAGTACACACCAGTACTTAGACCAGTACATGCACCAGTACTCACAGTACACACCTGTACATGCATTCATAATAACTAGCCTGCACGGCATCGCGATGCCGAAGGGCTTATATTTTACCGCTGTGGTTCTTTATTTCTTTCTTCTTTCTTTTTTTATTCGACACCTAATCTTTGAGGTCAATGAATGGATCTCAACCAAACTTGGACACAAATGCACCTATGACAGCTATTTGAAAAATTTGGTCCCAACTTCCCTGGGCATTTACCCCCTACGGGCTAGGAGGCAAGAATGCTTTCTTAGGACCGACTTTGAACTTTGACTGAACATATCTCTGCAACGTAACATGATATCAACAATCGGAGGAAAGAAACCTGTCAATCTACAGGGACTCCCCTACATGCCCCCAAATTTGGTGAATGTTGGTCCATAAACGGCTAAGAACGGTTGGAGAGTTTTTGCCCACCCCTAAATTTTCGCTCTGGGAGACACTGCCAGCCTTACCGCATGGACGTTATATGACAGACAGCAGGCAAACTTATATATAGTTATATATATACTTGTTCGTGGAGGTTGCGCTTATCGACCATGTATCAAGTTAAATATAAACCACGACTCCTGATGCTGCTACAACATTATACTTATGGCATGTTGCTAGGGTGATAAGGACAGCCAGTCTATAAAAAAACTATGCCACTTGTCCCCAAAGGTTCTGTTCTGGAACAAGTCAAGGAAAAACCCAACGGGAAACTGCATATTCACATGGAAAATGGTTGTTTAAAGTAGTGGTGATGGTGCTGAATTGGAACCAGAAACCCATACTTAATTGAGGTATCCAGTTGGAGAGAGGAGAGGAAAGGAAGAGTATTTATATAGCGCCTTTTATATACTATGTATATCTCAAAGCGCTCAGGCATGGATCACACAGTTTTACTGTGCGCAAATACACCATGCCTGCCTTTCCTTCGTATGCGTTCACCAGATGGCGCCACCCGTAACTGAGGTAAGAGACATCCAATTGCCGCTTAATTTTCATCTATCAACCCCGAAAGGATGAAAGGCTGAGTTGGCCTGGTTGGTTGACCTATAGTGGACGGTTTACCCACATAAGTGGTCACCCGTCAACTACAGGTCGAGTGCAGGACAGGGAAAGTTCGCCGGCCAAAGATTGACGTTCTACCACTGTGCCATGCAACCAACCAGTAGGTTATGTATGGTGAATGCCTGTGCTAGTTTATGCTGTCTGTCATTGATGGTTTTGCTGAGCTGTGTATGTTTTCGTTTGCTAGTCGGTCGTGGAGCTGATGTCTGCTGCCGTTCAACCTCTGCTTGATGCTGTTGGTCGTGCGATGGTAGCGATACTGCTTACTATACACGATGAAGATTTCTCACAGTAATTGTTTTCAGTCCGTTTATTACATCATTTTTCCTTCAATATTTTGACGCTGTGAGATGGTACGGAGGCAGTGTAGGTAACTCCACAGACTAAATTTTGAGCACTTTATACTAGAGACCTGCACGGGACAGCAATTACACCCATCCCCTACTTGTCCCCGCTGATTTTATTTC
>Ga0209780_1000781_pt1 | contig 18736 bp, 15 predicted proteins | sample WorMetexBAHAMAS2_FD_187384 | JGI IMG/M metagenome (GOLD analysis project Ga0209780, IMG submission 187384) | Marine gutless worms symbiont microbial communities from Max Planck institute for Marine Microbiology, Germany - Inanidrilus exumae... | ecosystem: Host-associated > Annelida > Digestive...
CCTTGGGTCCACCGCCTCCATCTATTCTAGAAGAGAACGTCTGGAGTGAGTGGTTTTATTATCTTTTGCACTTTTTTCCTTTCTTACTCGCTTCATCTATTTTCTTGGTTTTCCATTCCTTCCCATTCTACCATCTGACGATGTGAAATGTTGTTTGACGTTTGCCACACTGACACCAATTGTCACTTTTTGCAAGGCCCCACTTTTTGTGGCAGGATGCCTTGGTTAGTCCGATAATGATTTATTTCTGTCCAGTATCGTCGTGGTGGAATTTCGAATCCTGGTTTCCAGATAGTGTGGTCTTTTACAGTGGAAGGCCTGCTTCCAATCGTCTTGCCATTGAATAATGTTAGTAATAATCTGTTAGCACAAAATGCAATACAATACAATGCAATGCAAATTTCCGTTAAAGATGATATGCAAAGATTATTTTACCAAATTGATTAAAAGTAGTTTCTAGCTGCTTATTGCAATATAAACCCGTCTGTGTAACAAATTTTGTTAAATTGTGCCGTAAAATGCTAAAAAAGTACAAGTTTATTGGTCTTTTTGGTATAGTTATTCTTTGGCTGTATTTGTCATGTGTGACGTCATGCCAGGATATGCTTGTTTCGTTTGCGTTGTTATGCGTTTGAGATTAGATGAGAAGTTATTTATTATACCGTTTTATGTTTTAAGAACCTATTTCTACTTTGTTATTCCTATATGTTGTGTAATGTCTCACTCAACACTCCAATAGCCTGTTCCCTTGTTTGTTTCCCTGGTATGACGTCATTACTTGAAATAGTAAACAAATCACTTTCTTGCGCTTTTTCTAAAATTTCCTAATTCTTTGATGTTCCTTAATATCCAAATAGATTTGCTTATATTAAAGACATACTATGGGCAATTTACTTTAACAACCAAAAAATCATTGCATATTATCTTTAAGGGCGCCGGCTGGAAATTTTTTTCTGACTTCTTACTTACTTATTTAGTGGGATTTGTAGGTGGCGAGTGAGAGTGGAGAATGAAGGTCAGGTTTAAGAGGATTCCGCACGGAGGGGACAGCCGTGGAAAAGGCGCATGATGCAAAAATAGGAAGTGACTGCTGGTTTAGAAAAGAGAAGTGCAGATGATGACCAAAGTTGTCTGGCTGGGTGATAGTCTGACTGTAGTTTGCACTTTGCTCCACCTGTACAAAATAGTGGCAGTAAAAGTTTCACTTTATTACTGGCCTGCCTACACATAGTGTAGGGGGGTCAGTATTGTTTTGCTCGTTGGCGTCTGGTCGTCGTCGTCTGTAACACTCCTCAGCAGCGCACAGTAACTCACCAGAGGGCAGCACGCGACGGCGGGCCAGTAGTGTTACGTCCCGTTAGGGTGACACTTTTTTACTGGCCTGCCTACACATAGTGTAGGGGGGGGCAGTATTGTTTTGCTTGTTGGCATCTGTGGTCATCGTCGTCGTCTGTCGTTGTCTGTAACACTCCTCGGCAGCGCAAAGTAACTCACCAGAGGGCAGGACGCGACGGCGGGCCAGTAGTGTTACGTCCCGTTAGGGTGACACCTTGTTTGTTGTGTAGAACGTTTAACAATGGATATTAGAATTGGCATGCTGGTGCAAATGTGTAACAGGTACCAATAACGTGCCATCTCACCTGCAGTTTCTCAACTACCCCGATTCCAGCATGATGTCGAGTTTTCCCAACACTCCGCGTGACTCTGGGGAAAACAGTGCGTCAAGTGGAACTTCCGTTGTCGATGCCGACGAGGCAGCATTGCTGAAAAAGCCGGTTCCAGTGTCGAAGATGCCTTTATTACCGGCTGCAGTCAAACGTCGTCTGCATGGAAGCAACTCTCGATCACCGTCTCCTGCAAAGGTAACTTTTCCGTTTAGACGTATGGTAAGATCTTTAGTGATGACGTAGTAGTAATTTTTCTTCTGAGCTCTGATTGATGAAGGGATTTCGAAAATTGTTCACATTTGATGAATGGGTGAAGGTATCACTTCAGTTTCATTCGCTGATTGATTGTGGTGAGCGTTAGAGTATGCACGATAGACTACACCAGGATCACTTGACCTCTTTACATTTTGGTATATAAGTGACAGTATCTCAAAAGTGATGAAGTATAGAGACATGGTTACGATGGAAGACCAACAGCAAGTCATGTGCCCGTAAATGTCGTCGCAAGGTTAGAGTTGCTGTGCTTTGCCGGAAAATGGAAATATACATTTTATTGCGGATGTTGGAATTCGGACCAGAAATAGATTTTTAGAAAAACGGAAAGTAGTTTTATCATTACAAAATGTGACCCAAGATGTTGCGAATGTGCCACAACGCGTTAAATTGTTTTAAGTTACGGAAAACCTGCATAGCAGAAGTGAACATTTTATGTTTGACTGTAAGGGCCGGTTTTCCCATCGCAAATTAATCTCCCATTAACGTTAATTGGGGATTAATTTGTGGTGGAAAACTGGTCGTAAGTATTGTAAACCATTATTTTGACCAAACTGGCGACCAAACTCCCTGTGCTGACTTCCAAATATGCTGAGTGTTTCCCGACAGGTAACGTATTTTACATGCATCTCTGATACTCATAGTGGTGCACAAAAATTGAACAATTGGTCAGACCACAATGCAAGGGAGCGGATTTTTTAGAGGTGGGGGCAATGTAATGTGACCCGACCAGTCTGGAACGTTGCATGCAGCTGCCACAGTAACACTGTTGCTGTTATTGATATTTCTGCTGCATAAAGTGCTGTGGCACAGAATCCCAATGCTTTTCAATTGGCCAGATAGCCCCCAAAATGCCCCTTCCCGTGGGGGACCTCGACCCCATTTAATACACGGTGCCTTGGGCCCACTCTGAGTCTACCCTCCATTCGGCATCTCGATTGGTTCAGCCGTTTTTGCAAGGCTCATGAACGTGACCAACAGACACGCAGACCACTCTACTCCATCTGTATCAACAGGCGCGCATTTTTGTACACTAAGTGCATGCAGTGTGGCCTAAAAATCCACTGTTTAAGCTTTCTACTGCGTAACTATGTTGTGTGTGTTTTTATGCGTACCTACACCAGGTCTCGTCTCGTAGGTCTGTACCATTATCGAGTCGTCTCAAGGGGGTGTCAGGATCCAAGATGCCTTTTGCGATGAAGGCACGGCCATGTGTTCGTGTACGTGCCACGCCCGTTGGGTCTAGAACCAGAGCTCCACTGCGCGGTGTTGCTTGTTCTGTTCACCCTTTGACGAGCTTGCGACGGACCAGTGCCCGCCTGAGGCTGCTCGAGCTCCGAACTGCCGCTCGGTTCTTGCACAGCGCACCTCAGTCTGCAGGTGCCCCTTTGCAACCGAGGCATATTAGTTTGCCTAACAGGCTTTATCAGAGTTTGGAAGAAATGGGACGCACGAACAGTCGCCAGGTCCGATATCCGGAATCCATGCTTCAAACTACGTACCTTTCACGTGATGATCGTCAGAAAGAATTTCATTCAAAGTACATTCGCACGGCTGTCGACAGTCAGTCTGGAGTTCGACACAGCGCAAGATTAGTCAGCAGTCTTCAACCGCGTCGTGCAGATGTGGAAGAGTTGGAAGACACAGCTCGGACCTTTCTCCATCGACGGTTGTCACCAAGGAAATCCGACGGTGACGGTCCAGACTTTCCGTCTCCCGGCAAACAGGAAACGGCGTCGTGGGACAGTGCCGTTTTACAACGAAGCGATGACGGCAATCTGGGTCGGTTCATACTTCGCAGAAGTCCGCTGCCGTCGACCTTTGCTGTTTCGGAAGCTGGTCGCACGAATCAGTCATGGAGATCGGCCGACATCTATGGTCCGAGATACTCCAGGCCAGTAGCTGCCCAGCCGTCTGCCGTATCCAGTACCGGTGCATCATCTTCAGACTACCGACATGTCTTGCCGTCTGCTAGAAAGCCAGGCGGGGATGAATACCTGTTGTACGCGGCCTTGTCACGCAGCACGGTGGGTTTTCATCAGGCGGCGTCAGTTAGTTGACCGTGTTTGGCATGTGTTAGATCAGGAGTTCTTAACCAGGAGTCCGTTCTCCTTGGAATATGGTAACAAGTCTGCATATATGAGACTTGCTTTTCTTCCTTTGACACCCGCTGTTCGTCCGCCGCGTTCGTTCATTCGTCCATCCGCTTGTCCATTCGTCTGGACAGATCTTGTTACCACGAAATCTCATGAAAGGCTTGAGCAGTCTTGATGAAACTTACAGGGGGTGTTCGTCAGCACATACTGATGACCTGATTAGATTCTGGAGATCAAAGATCAAGGTCACAGCAGGCTGTCGAGGTCAAATCTTGTGAATACCATATCTCACGAACTAATTGAGCAATCTTGATGCCATTTACCGGGAATAACCACTAGCCCCTACTGATGACCTGATTAGATTCTGGAGGTCAAAGGTCAAAGATCAAGGTCACAGCAGGCTGTTGAGGTCAAATCTTGTGAACACCATATCTCATGAACTACTTGAGCAATCTCGATTCCGTTTACCGGGAATAACTAATAGCTCTTATTGATGACCTGGTTAGATTTTGGAGGTCATAGGTCAAGATCACGGCAGGCCGTCGAGGTGTCGAAGGATCCACATTGACGCCGGGGCATCGAAGTATATTTTTCTAGTTGCAATAAGCCGAATCTCGTTTATTGTAGCACGGGTTTATTGTATGGGTATTTTGAAGTAGTATAGTCACCTGTGACAGGACATGAGGCTACTGGCGTGGGAAAGCCGGCGTAAGAGATGTGACATGCATTCTTTGGCGGATTGAGAAAGGGTGAGGTCCATTGGTGATACTTTTATGGTTAGAGTCATTTCTTTAAGATCCTTTCTTTTGAGATGGCTGGTTGACGGAAAGATCATCTGTCCTGTAAAAAAGCTGATGCTACTTCTGGAACAAGTATGTCAGTCCTGATTATTGTCCGGCCGAAATGTATGCTGGCCGCGTCACATGCTGCCCCCTGGTGAGTCACGGTGAGTATGCCGACGGGACAGATGGATGGACGGACGCCGAACCGTTACATTACGCTTTTCACTATGGACGCGGCCAGCATGAGAAGTGTAGGACGAAAAACGATGGGAACTGGCGAACCGAAATTCACCGGCAAATGTTATTAAATGGCGGTGGAAGTGGTGGCGAATTCGACTGAAACTGGAGCAACTCCGGGATTAAACAGTAACTGGCTGGATGTGTGAAGGAATATGATGGACATTGTGGGGAATCTGGTTGAATCCTGGATGGTTAAGAGCCCCTTTGAATGGTCGAAGGCATGACGTGATGTGAACGCTGCATGTGTAAATGTGTTGCCTATTTTCAAGCATGTCTTTCACTCGCCTTAGTAGTAACGCTTGGAGACGTTTGTCATTGGCATTATTTTGTTGCTGGTGAAAAAATTACATCAAACTGTAAAGTGCTGGTGTGATAATAGTTGAGGCTACCTTTTGCTTACAGCCAACTGTCTGGTCTGAAATACTACCACCTACTGAGACTGCAGACCTCAGCAGCGTGGCAGAAAGGCATGCATCCTGAGTCCAAAACACTGTTCGGTTCTGTTCTGTTTTGTTTTGTTCTTCAGCCATCCTTGATCCGATAGTTGGCCACAACATGGACGTACTTTCTCCATTTATCTCTGTCCTCTGTCATTCCGATTGACTCTTCCACGGGGAGTCCTGTCCACATATTGATGTTGTCCATCCAGGCCATGCGTGGTCTTCCTCGCCTGCATGCACCTGGCATTGTTCCTTGCATTATCTCTTTCTCCAGTTAACTCACTAGTTTCCTCATGGTGTGACCATAGTATGCTAGCTTCCTTGCAAAACACCATGAATATTCATATATGCCAAATTGGACCCGGACCATACCACTAAACAGCCCTGTGTTATGTGCAATGAATTGCATGTGCACGCAGGTTATTTTGCCAGGTGAACCTGACTTGGCCCGTTGTCCTGTTGTACCTTTGATGATGATTGGTTTGTACAGGGTCATATAGGTCAGGTCACCCAGTGAACAGTGTCAGTTCACTGAGGAGAACATAGATGCGATGAATTGTTGATATCGGTGTTCGGCGTTTATATCGGTTGTCACTTGTGATGGAAATGCATTGATTGCTAGTTACCCATGCCGACATAGCCGCTAGCGTGGGTACGGCGTTCAGTCGCGTCTGTCTGTTTGTTTGTCTGTCTGTCCGCACTCTAACAGGAAAACGGCTCGACTATCAACACCAAACTTGGTACACGTATACCGTATAGCCGTAGCTCGGCATGCATTGACCCAGAGGTCAAAAGGTCAAAGGTCAAGGTCACACGGTTATGAAAACCGTCACGGTCGCACGGTTGCTAGTGACGCGTGCTGCTACGGCCGTTGCCGGCGTGGGTCTGCATGTCGATACGACTGCCTATGTTTTCTAGTTGCTTCTGAGTCCTTTGTGGTGTGATTTTGACGGCGTTTTTCCCTATTGTGAATTGTGGTTACGCGTTTTATGTTCTTGTGCAAACGGCGTATTCTGTTACTCGGTTTTCCCGTAGTCGTATTTCAGTACTGTAGTACGTAGGTTTATGCGTGTGCAAGTTTGTAGTTAGAAGGTCAGACATTTATAATTAGTAATATGCCTAATAATAATAGTCACTTTAGAGTGGCTGATGGAGTAAGATCAATGAACTCCTTAAATGCTCAGCTTTCAAAAATATTGTTGATTTTATCACAAGTCTATAAATTTGTGTGATAAATTATAAGCATAAAGGTGCAATATAACCTAAATTGTTTTGAAAGCGCTAGTAAATCCTAAAGAACCGACGCCAGACTACGACACTGTTATTAAAGATTTGATTTAACATGTAGTGACTTTGTTATTATTAGGTCGACTCCTCCGAGTCGACCTAATGAAATGGGTCTCAAAGTTCCGTCCGCCCGTCCGTCCACAAAAAGTTTCTTTGATTTCAATGAAATTCGGTATGTAGGAAGAGGTCGATGAGTGATGCATGACGGTATGCAGTGTGACCCGATCCAAGGTCAAATTCAAGGTCACGAGCCCTTGAAAGTCGGAAATTCGGCCATTTTCAAAGGCTATCTCCTCCCCATTTATAATGGTGGCTGGCAAATGACCACGGATTCTTACATTAGGGCACAATACCTAAAGCTTATTGGGGCCGGATTTTTTTATTTTTGTCCTAGTTTTTGTGTCACGTGACTTTGAAGTTGGCACTTGGCAGTGAGTATGAGTCGACCGCCAGTCCCATACGGGGCTAATTTATTATTATTAGTAGTACTAGGTGTCTTGAGGCATAACGCGTGGTTGTCTTTGATGGAGTTTTGAACAGCTGTGACGGTGTGATTGTTGCAGTGGACGTTCACCTGTGTTAATCTTGCTTGATTTTTACTGATGCCTCTCATAATAACAGTAATAACAAGTGGTCCAAGAATTTTGACATAGGCCGCATCGCAGGGTGGCGCAGATTTTTCATGGGGGTTAATGTAACATGATACTGACCAGTCTGCCGTCAGCGGGCATTGACTGACAATGCTTTTAAGTGGGGCGGAGAAGCGCCCATAATTGCCCATTCCCCATCTAATAAATGGCTCCTAGGGCCCAACCAAGCTAGCCCCCTAAACGGCATGTCGATCGGTTCAGCCACTTTTGCAGGGCTCACCTTCATGACCAATAGACACATAGACAAACACACAGGCAGACCGACCACGCTACTCTGTAGCAATGGCCCGCATCTTTTGCAATGCTTGTCATGCGGCATGATAAACTAACAACAACAAAAACAATGATAAAAACGTCTGTGACACTCTTAAAGTCAGCGGTTTTAACTGAATAACAGGAGCCGATATGAGTTAATTAATGCTGGTAAGAAGGGGCATGCAACCTGATGTGCTAACGTTGTTGTCTTACGATGTTTGATCACAAGTACGCAATGGTTGACAACATAGTTGTTAGTGATGTAACGTTTTGTAACTTACTGCAGTTGATAATATTTACTGCATTTATCATTTTGAGACGGTTTGTTGCATGTCTTGTAAAAAATCCCAATTCAGCAGTCTGATCCATGAGTTTGGTCAAACGCCATATTATTCAAGTAGGCTTGGAAAACCGCCATACGTGTATTCTTGTTGTTGTTTTAGTTGACGAAATCCGTTATTTTAACAATCAAAGATAGAAGTACGGTAAAATTAAAGTGCAAAAAGTCTTAACTAATTTTTTTTAAAAAACATTCTAAACGTTACAAAAATTCATATATGACTGCTATATTCCAGCGAACGTTTTTAATTGTTGCAGCAGCCTGAGAGTCGTGGTCGCGAGGCTGCCGCAAAGCGAAAGCCGACTGAGCAGCAGAATGTTTTGGGAGGAGAGTCGAAGCTAGTCAGGAGGAAACGTAGACTTCCAGCAGTAATGATCTCGTACATTAAGCCCCGGCGAAAACGTCGTATGCTGTCTGTCGGAGTCCACAGTCCGTCCTCTCGCCGCGTAAAGTCGGACGATTCTTCCGCGAAGCCCGCGGTTGCTGAAATGACTGGCCGGCACACCTCGGCAAGCATCATGAGTCGGTATTGGCATCTGGATAGGCAGCGATCGCAGTGCAGACGGATGTCTGGCAGGAGGTCGTCAGCGGATGATGGATCACGGCCATCGACGAGGTCGCAGACGGTGGCCCTGATGCACCGGCAACTGGTCATGGCAAGGATGAAGCCGGTTGAAGAGACCGAGATACAGCCGCATCTTGCCGAACCACCGTCTGAGAGCTGCTCGAGCTATGACCCAAAACGTACCAGCTCCAACCACCACCAGCATGATGCACAGACAGCCGCGGTGCAGCAGAAACTGTCAGTAGAGAGATCACCAAGACGAGCGACAGTCCGAGTCAAGAAGGAAGCTTCAGAGGCAGAAGAAAGTGAACGGTCGATGCGCCGCTTTATTCGCAGACGTAACTTTGACACTTCAGGTGCCAACAAAGGTGAGTTTATTTTGTTGAAAGAAGTACAGAGATTAAGCGTAGTTCAGTGTAAGCCTATTATTGGCTGTTTGTTGAGTTGTTTGTGCTGAAGTGGTCGGCGTAACCTTAGTTGAGGGCCTTCTAATAAAAAGTGCGTTGGGCCTATAACAGCAGAGTTTCAGCACGAGAATTACTCTAAGCCTGGCTGATGTCGCTGCATGTGCAATGCGAAAAGAGAATCGATATATAATCATCGGTGAATCTGGCTACGGGCGTGGCTTACGTGGACGGATGGGCGAGGGTCGGGCGGCAGGCGCAGGCGGCGGGCGCGGACGACGTGCGCAGACCGGCTGCGGGCGCCGGCGAAGGATAAGGGGGCGGCACGGCGCCTGGCTTACGGCGGGCGGCCAAGCCACAATCGAGCGTAGCGAGATTGTGGCTTGTTTGACTATAATTAAGATGTTTTGCAGACTTGTGATATATAAAGCAGATACGTACAGAAATGTTGAGGAGAACTCAAGCGTCTTTGCCCTAATTCAAATGTGCTTGTTGCCTTCAGAAAATGCCAGGGCGAACCCCCAACAAACTACTCAGAATGCTCTAGATTTTATCCAAATCTGTTCACTTTTGGCAGAGTTATAGCCGAATGCGTGAACGTTCGGTCTGTAAAAATGTGCTCCAACAAAATAATCCAGTTCTTAACTGGGGGTGCAGGCTAACACGGGTAAGATGACCATAATTTGGGAACCGCAATTCGGGACGAGCGCCAAAGGCACGAATTGTATGGTGCGAGTTAGCGCCTGGCACGAGCCGTCGGGGGTCTGACTTGGGGTCTGGGAGAGCGTCTTGAGCTCCCCCAGCGATGTCTGGGCAGAGCCCCAGCCGCCAGCGATTTTTTCGTGTATACAGATAAAATCTGAGCTAATATTTGGACACCGGTGCCTAAGCATACGGCTGCAGAGATGGGCAAGTCGGGACAAATCCGGGACGCCAAGCCAAAAACGGGACAAATTGGTCGTCCCGGGAGAACTGTGATTTTTTTCCGGGACACGTTGTTAAAAATTGGGACTCCGGAAAACGCGGGACGGATGGTGACCTTAAACACGGACTGATCAGTGTAATGACCGTAGTGGGTGTGTGTGTGTGTGCCAGATGACACGGAGACCATTGCGAGAACATTCCTTCAAGTTTCCTCTTCTCGCCGACCAGCGATGTCCACCCGTGTGAGAATCGGAAGCGCTCCGACGTATCGTCCCGGTGCCGAGCAGTTCCAGGAACCAATCGGCTACATCGAGTCGGTCCGCGAAAACGCTCGCAGTGACGGAATCTGTCGTATACTGCCTCCACCAGAAGAATGGAAGGTCTGCAGTGGTACTTTGTATGTAATAGACCAAGTCAACCCCGGTGTGCATTTGCATTTGTGTGATCCATGTCTGAGCACTTTGAGACTATGCGTAGTGTAAATAGCACTATATAAATACTCTACTACTACTACTACTACTACTACTACTCAAATCACTAATATCCTTTTTGGTGACCTGCCTATCGTTTTCCATTCTTCAAGTTATTGTAACAAACTAAGTAAGTATTAGGATATATAAATTTTGATTGAACGAAAATTTTAGACGATTAAAATTTTAAAGTGTTCGTAAATTACTTAGTCGTTAAAAGTCACAGTTCTAGTGGAATTTCATAGAATGTGTGAATAAATCACTGTTTAATTATAAATGAGAAATATAGACTTGTGAGTGGCTTGAATATTTCAGTGAATCTGTTACAAGGTGAGTAAGGTTTTTAACACCTTCGCCACTTAACAGCATCGGTGAAGGCGTTATGATTTTAAGGCTGCCCTGTTCGTCCGACAGTCCGTTTGTTCCGTCAGATATTGTTACTACAATATCTCATCAGTGGCTTGAACAATGTCGGTAAAAGTGAAGGAAATATTCACTAGCCCCCACTAATGACCTGATTAGATTCTGGAGGTCAAAGGTCAAGGTTACAGCAGGCTGTAGAGGTCAAATCTTGTGAACACCATGTCTCATAAACTGCTGGAGCAGACTTGATGAAACTTACAGAGAATATTTACTAGTTACTACTGATGAGTAGGTGGCGCGGTAGTGCAGCACGTAGAACATTGGTCTTGCAATCAACAGGTCGTGGGTTCAGTTCGTACTCGGGGCAAAGCTGCGTAACAACCTTGGGCAAGTTGTTCACACCTACGTCCCTCTGTCACCAAGCAGTATAACATGGTACCGGCCTAGGGGCATTGATGCTCTGCGGCTGGGAAGGTAACTGCAGGCCTGGTGGAAAGTAATTGCAGGGTACTGCCGGGTGGATGACTTAAAGTCACCTGCGGGCTGACTGCCCGTACACTGGGATCAGCTCCGGGCCCAATGCTCGGTAACAAGTATGGGAAGCCGTTACCTATACCTACTGATGACCTGGTTAGATGTTGGAGGTCAAAGGTGAAGGTAACACCTTGGTTCAAGTATGTGGTGGCGATGGCATTCACGTCGACACTGGGGCATCAAAGTACATCTTCTGGTGGCGCTTTGGCAGTGGCAACGCGTTGGTCTCTATTGACGAGGTTAACCTACGCTGAGCCTGGGTAGTACTGGGATGAGTGACTGTGTCCGGGTTCGACTCCCGGAGATGGCACTTTATTTTGGTGTGTAACCAACCAGCCAGGTCGACTCAGCCTTCTTCCCTCCGTGGGACGGTAAAATGAGTACCAGCTAAAGGGCGGTGATGTTCTGCGGCTGGGGAGTAAAGGCAGGCATGGTGTAATCTGCAGGTAAAACTGTGTGATTCATGTGTGAGCGCATTTGAGGTAGTTACAACGATGCGCTATACAAATTGACGCATACTTTACTTCACTTTGATGCTGATGCTGTCAATCTGCACTGTGTAGCCTGGAGGTCAAAGGTGAAGGTCACACCTTGGTTGTGATGCTGATGCTGTTGTGTAGCCTGAATACAGTTTGACGGATGAAGTCAAGTTGATGACCTGTAGTCAAGATGTCCACAACTTACAGCGACCGGTCTTCTCTGCTTTTAATCACAATTACGCCACCTCGGTATGTACATTACATTGTGTTCATAAACAAAATTGTTATCATTCTGCATCGTATTTTGTTATTTCTTCTGCTATGGTCAATAACCGGTTGGTTGGTTGGTTGATTGGTTAACTTGACCTGTGTTTGCGTGTGTGTGAGTGCTTTCACATTGTTAGTTGGATGGCATGAATGGTATCGTACATGTAGAAATACTTTTGCCAGTTGTTCCGAAAGGTGGAGATGGCCTGGAAAACCGCCAAGGAGGAGGTGATGGTGATGGTGGTTGAGGAGACGGTTTATCCATGAGAGTCCATCACATTCCTATGCACACGATGAACAGGGAGTTAATCCTGGGCAGGTAAGCGGGTTCAACGGTGTACTGTATAAACTGTGACCGTTGCTGATGCCTTGATTAGCAGCGTCAAGGTATCAGCCGCGCTGACGTGAGAGCCGAAGCAGACAGATGTGATTAACTCTTCTGGCTGACGCTGCAGAAGTGTCAATCAGGTGGCCGGGCATTGAACAGTCTACCGGTCAGGGCTGTCGCTGAACAAGTGCCAGTCCGGGCTTAGTCAGACAGTAGGCCACGCCTAGAGGGGGCGCGTTTAGAAATACCTGACAAGCTGCTCAAGCCTACTTTCTCTCTTTCACCCTACATAGCGCGCACACCGCACACACCTATCAACTCCCCTTCCTCTCCCTGGGCTGGCGCATTAGACTGATTCAAAAGGTCTCAGTGCAGGGGTCCAGAATAGGCTGGACCCCTGCCTGCAAAGAACGAACGAACGAACGAGAGTCCGCCACGTTAATCGCGGAATCGCAACAGCTCCACCCATTTAGCAGCTCGTGTTGTTGTCTGGCTTGTTTTGTAGAAGGAGCTGCGTACGCTGGGCGAGTTTCGGAGACTGGCGGAGTCGGTGAAGATGGAGGTAATTGGCAGTTCACAGTCGTCGGCTGAGTGTATTGAGGTAGGTATGACTCACTGCCGCTGTCCGTGATGTATGGCACTGTTTTCTGTTACTGCCACATTTCAAGTAGGTTGTGAGATAGGAGACTTGTTCATTTTTTATGCCTTTATTATGATTTTTCCATTGACCCGTTTGTCTATTCGTCTGGTCAGATATTGTTACCGTGATATCTCGTGAACGGCTTGAGCAATCTGGATCAAACTTACAGTGAATATGCTCACAGTTGGTCACTTTATCTGTCGCTAAAGCGAGAGTCTAAAACCTTAGTCCAAGACCAAAAGTTTGGTTTAAGACCTAATTAATGAAGCGACACTAAACTTTGGTTTGAGATCAGAGTCTAAAACAAAACTTACCACTTAAACCAAAGTTTAAGACAAAAGTTTGGTCTTAAACCAAACTTAATCTGAGCAGTCTGGTCTTAAACCAAACCATCCTAATGTATTTAGATAGGCAATTATCACTAATCTCTTAGAGTTAGAGTTAAGACTTTAGTCTAATACCCAATCAATTTATCTTTCGCTTAATCTGAACTCGGTCTAAAACTAGGTTTTAGCTGTTCAGATTAGGCTTTGGCTTTAGACTAAGGTTTTAGGCTTTGGTTTTAGCTAAATATAAAGTGACACAGTGTACTGTGCAAAAACCGTTGAACCGATCGAGTTGTCATTTGGAGGCTGACTCTTGTGGGTCCTGGGAACCGTGTATGAGATGGGGGTCAAGATTGGGGGTTCATCTAGCCCATTGAAAAGCATTGGCAGTCTCTGCAGCATTGTACACAGCAACATGGATCATTTACTCCTCAATACCGGCGTGACAGTGTGACTGCCACAACTTGATGTCACATTACATTGTCCAGCCCTCTCTTCCCCCCCGGTGAAAATCTGCCCCTGTGATGCGGCCTTTTGTCAAAATTCTTTGACTACTGTTATTGTTGCTATTACCACTGTGTTTGATAGGCCCTGTATTGGAAGACGGTGGAAGAAGGTCATCCATCTGTAGCAGTGGAAACGATGCAGATGAGCACAAGTCAGTCCGGTAGCGGATTTCCCTCTGCACGGGAAAGTCCGTACTCTAGGTGGGTGATTGTTGCATTCACTTGGCTAGGAATTTGATGTAAGAGATAACCTTGTTGTCAAATGTTAATGATATTTTGAGTGCTGCGGCCAGGTGTTAGTAACAACTCTGCTTCGGCATTCTTCAGAGGTTTTGTTGAAGGATTTTTTGGGCCGCCACAACTAAACTAAACCCAGTTAACACTGAAAAATGTCTGCTGGGTAGGGATAGCTCTCCACCCTTTTGTCTCTGATATAGCCATATTTGTGCTGAAAGGGGACGTTAAACTCCAACTAACTAACTAACTGACTCAATGTTAGTTCAACATTATAGGTTGCAGTGGTCTGTAACATGCCTATCTGCAGTGTGTGAAACCCTTGGATCAAAGTCCACTGTGGAAAGTTGTTTACTACGACAAACTCTTGGGCTGCAAACCCTTACTGCAGTATCTAAGTGGACTTAGCCTTCTACCCTCCATGGGGTAGTAAACGGAGTTTTAGCTGAGTAATCAGTACGCTGGTCCTCCTTATTGCCAGGCCGAAATGTACGTTGGCTGCATAGCATGCTGTCCTCTGGTGAGTCACATTGAGTATGTGCCATGTGCTCTATTAAGGTTAGAAAAAATGATGGGACAAACGGACGGACGTACAGACGGACGGACTGTTGCATTATGCTTTCTGCTGGATTCAGCCAGCGTAATAAATGGCGATGGTGAGTGTGGACAGAAGCAGTTTACTGGCAGATTGACAGCCCGAGTCAGTTGGCTTGCTCTGAGGGCTGGCAGCCACCTGGTGATGAGTCTGCATTCATCAAATGAGCTGCATGAACAATTGCAGTGGCTATGGAATGATGAGATCACCACAAACATTTGCTCTGTTCTGTTCTGTTTTTAGCCGCCCTCGAACATAGGGTTGGCCACACCATGGACGTACTTTTTCCATTTATCTCTGTCCTCTGTCATTCTGATTGACTCTTCCACGGAGAGTCCTGTCCACGTATTGATGTTGTCCATCCGGGCCATACGTGGTCTTCATCGCCTCCCGTGCACCTGGCTTTGTTCCTTGCATTATCTCTTTCTCCAGGCAACTTCCTTGTTTCCTCATGGTGTGACCATAGTATGCTAACGTCCTTACTTTCACAGTGTCTAACAGTCCCTCTTTACTCCAGCTTTGTTAAGAACCCACTCATTTGTTTTCTTTGCTGTCCATGAATCCCGCAGAATCTTTCTCAGCCGTTTCATCTCAAAGGCGTCAAAGACGTGTTTCTTCATTCTTTCTGAGTGTCCAGCTTTCACAGCCGTACGTTGCTACAGGCCACACTAGCGCTTTCATTAGTCGTATCTTCGTTGAGTAATAAGTATGCTGGTAATCCGTATTCCGATTTTGTATTATTAGTGTAGTGAACGAGTAGTTCTTTAACGGCACATTATCGCATTGTGTGATATTCAATGCCTTGAATAGCCTATAGTGCCACGAAAGATTGGTTAGTATTATTAGTATAATTATTAACAGTAATTTTGATGTAATTTCGCTCTCTTTGCTCTTTATTTCTTACATTCCTAAAGGCGACTTAAGTAATCCTTTCACTCGTGCAGTGTCGTTAAATACTTATTAAAATACAAAATCGTTATTTACTTGTCGTTAAAGGTGATGTCACATTCCTTGTCTTTACTGGAGTTGAGTAAATGTAAAGTCAGCTTGATTGTTGAATTTATACAATTGTTTGTGTGCATAATTTATACGTATTTCAGGCATGACTGGAATTTCAACTCCTTACAGTGGAACAAACTGTCGCTTTTGACATATTTGGGCCCTATTGTCAGTACGTTTGTTGTACTGTTTTCTTATTAAACCGAGTAATTGACGGTAATTACTGATTTTGGGGTTACCAGACTGAGAGTAGTAAAAATGAATGGCTGATGTGTTTGCTGGCAATCACAAGTTGTGTTCACTACGGATGCTAAGTTGAGACTGATGTTACTGAGATATGGGCATTCTTGTGATTTTTCACATGTAGAACAAGTTTCACAACTTACTTGCTTACTTATTTTTTGTTATCATGCACAAACACTTTGTAATCTGTTGTGTTACGTGTGTCTTCTTTGAGTTGCCCAGAACTTTTGCTGCTCGCATATGTTTTTCAACTTTTATTTGCTGGCTGATATCTGTCCATAGTGACAATGATGGTGACTCAGTGTCGTAAAAGTGTATTCTGAGCCCAGTCTGGCACATTTGCAGCGCCTGCCCTGACTGGCGTTTATGCAGCGCCAGGCAATGGACTTGCCACGTCTATCTGCTTTGGCTCACGTCAGCGCGGCTAATACCTTGACGCGCTAATCAAGTCATCAGCAATGGTTGCAGTTTATAGAGGACAACGTCGAACTCGCTTTTTCTGCCCGGGATTATCTCCTTGTTCATCACGTGTGTAGGAATTATTAGAGATGATTCTTTGGTAGGTGGACGCGCCCGGGCTGAGGTTTGAACCCCGACCACTGAGCGCGTCACGCTCTACTGCACACGGCGCCCGAATGCTTTGACCACTTGGCCACATGGGCAGTTCTGAATTTGCGTGACAAAATTTCACGATAAAATCGCAGTCGTGACATCAGTGTAGGGATCCACTCAGCCTGGACGAAGGCTGACGACCGCACACTCGAGTGTATCATTAACAGGCAACATTCCAGTATGGATGTGCCACTGAAGAAGAAGAAGAAGAAGAGGAGGATGGACCAAACACAGACCGAGGACTGAACTGTCTGCACTGTTTGCAGTGTCTGTTTCTGTGGAGCTATGTGATTGTGCTGGTGTAGGGTTGAATGTGCCAGAGCTGCAAGCGAGAATGTTGTTTTCAGCACACAGTTGGTCGTGTAACCAGCACAGCTTGCCTTCTGTTCACTACCTTCATAGCGGAGCCGACATCGTCTGGTCTGTAATTTGTTCACGCTGCTCATCTGTATTGTGTCTCTGATTACCGTCCATATCCATCAGTTTGGTGTGTATATGGGTGTCCATACAATAACTTTTGAGCTGTATGATCTTTGATCTAGACATTTGGAATGCGCCCAGTACGGGTTCTGGGTCGGTAATGCGCCGTGTTGATTTCGATGCTATATAAATTGTTTTTTGGTGTTTACTTAACTTCCTCTTTTTATTTCTACTTTACTTTCTTCTTTCCTAATGCTTTCTTTCTTACTCATTTACTTCTTTACTCGTTTACTTCCTGACTTATCTATCTACTCCTTTCAAAGTAGACCCATTCCGTTTCCAGGCCGGAGGTCGTAGGAGGCGACCAAACCTGGCTTTAGTTTTTTGGGGTTTATTTTATGTTGTAGAGATTGGCAAGAACGCCTCCGAAATGACCTATTTTGTGTTGGGTGGGACGTAAAACCTTAACTTAATCAATTAGTTTATCATGATGTTGTCAAGGTCAGACTTGAAGGTCAAGGTCATGTTCTCATTATTAAGGTCAGCACAGAACAGTTAAGTCGTGCAGTTTATCAGTGATAGCTGAGTTAGTATTAACTTGTAGATTGCCTTAGTTTTTTTGCCTTGATAGCTAATGCACTTCAGTTTGCCACTACGTCAGTGTGTTGCCAAATAAAGCTCTAAATATGACAATAGATAGGGTGAAGTGACGTCACAGTAGTCTTGTTTTCACAATATGATCTCCATGTTGTAGGGCATGATGTCCTACTGTGCGAATTTAATTGGTAAAGATTTGTCACGTTATTTAAATGAAATCGAATTGATCAGTTTAAGAAAAGCTTAGTGTGCTAGCCTCAGATTTGCGACCTGACTGTAGGTGCTGCAAAATGTTTACATTTCCTGGCCCTATGTCATGGTGGCCAGGACAGCTAGCATAGATAGGAATGAAGCAATTGTGTCAGTGTCAGTCTGTGTTTAGAGAAGCTTACAGTTAGCTATTCACCGTCTTTGTATTGGTACTTTACTGCTGTGAATGTTTGATATAGGTACTGTGTGCCGGGGAGTGAGAGAGAAAAGCTGACCAGTGCACTGAAGCGCATTGCACCTCAGGCTGTTGAATTATCCTCCCCTGATTGGTGGCTGCACAGCCAGTTCATGGTTTGTATAATGCTAGTTGATGGACCTTGGAAGAACAACATGAATGAGTCGGTCGGTGTGACAGATTGGATTATTATTACTGGCCCGCTTAATAGGCCAGTATAGTTTTACTCGCTGGCATACCCCGCGTGGGGCCGGGGTACCCCCTTTCCACCTTTGCTTCTCCCTTGTCCATTCACTTCCTCATCTTTTGCTTTTTATTACTGTTCCCTTTTTCCTTTTCTCGCTCACTTTACTTATTTTCTTCTATTGTCCATCCGATCCCTTTCTACCAGAATAGTCCCACTCTGTTTCCAGGCGTGAGGTCGTAGGAGGCGACCGAACCTGGGTTTAGTTTGTTTTGTGTTATGATTGTGTTATCTGTATTGCTTAGTTAAAGATTTATTCTGGTATTTTGTCGTGTTTGGTTTAGTTTAGTCTTGCGGTGTGATAGTTGTCTTTCTCTGTTGTAGGCGCTGGCGTAATAATTTAAATGAGCCTGTCGATCCCTTTCCCTTTTGGGTGGCTGCTGAACAAAAAGGCGGCCAGGGTTGAGGTTAATATATCGCTGGCCTTCCTTCACAGGGTAGGAATAGCTCTCCACCCCTGACCTTTTGTCTCTGATATAGCCATATTTGTGCTGAAAGGGCACCTTAAACT
>Ga0209780_1000782_pt1 | contig 18735 bp, 11 predicted proteins | sample WorMetexBAHAMAS2_FD_187384 | JGI IMG/M metagenome (GOLD analysis project Ga0209780, IMG submission 187384) | Marine gutless worms symbiont microbial communities from Max Planck institute for Marine Microbiology, Germany - Inanidrilus exumae... | ecosystem: Host-associated > Annelida > Digestive...
ATCGTATGGTAAAAAAAATTGCCGAAAAGTTCAACCACCTGAGTAGGGCGCACCAACGTCACAGACGACAGACAGACGGATCTGCCATAGCATATAGCGAACGTGAACGCGAGTTCACGTCCGCTAAAACCTCATACCGCGAACCGAATCGATCGGTTTAGGCGTTATCCACAACACAGCAACGTCACACGTTAAAGACACACGCACAAAAAACTCGCCAAAACACACGCTGTCGCAATTTTATTTCGAGTTCATGAGCTAGTAGCGAAACTGAACGATGAGAATGACGTAAGACTACATTAGCCCTGTGACGGCTACGTTGCGATGAAACTTACGACAGAGATACGACTGCAGATGTCGATTACGACGAACTCCAGTAAATCAAAACGTATAATTTCCAGACTACTATACGCGTCGGGCTGCTGCGGCAAGGAAATGCGGTGGAGAGACTAGAGAGCGAGAGAGGTTTGGTCTCCGCTGACGGAAATGAACCATCCCGTTTCTCAGCAGTGCACCGTTATCTGCGGCCATCGCGCACCGACTCGACCGACCGTCGCGGCCAGCCGTATCGCCGGCTACTAGCTCGGACCGCACGCCGGCGCGTCGGACGGTCTCCGCCGAACTGACAAATCAACCGACTCCGGCCATTTTTCATCGTCAGCAGCGCTGCCGGCGCGCGGCGCCGTTGCGTAATGGCGACGCCGGCCGGGGCTGCTGCGGAGGCTGCGATGAACGCCAGTCGCGATCGCCGCAGCCGCGTTATGATTCCGACCAGCGCCGACATCCTCCGCCGATAACAACCTCATTACAACGAAGACGTCGTTGGACCGGCGCCGCGTCGTACGCAATTAGATTGCAATTATGTTAAGGAGAACCGCGGGTGAAGTCGATGCATTTTTGTCGGCGGCGGCCGTCCAGTCTATTCCACGCAGCCCACGTTCCGCCGCCGTCCGCGCGCCGATATCGCAAAAAGAAATCCGCCTCATCTCGCCGGGATCGCCAAAACAAAATCCGACACGACGAGCGCGTGCGACGGCGAACTTCGACGGACGAAACAGAGACTCGGGAGATGATTTCCATCTAATCACCGGCTAATTACGATCCGAGTTCATCGTCGTCGCGATAATTGTCGGTGTGACAACGTCGGAAACGCGATGAAAATTGTGCGCCGGATCCGATTACAGCGCTGGAGGGCGCACCTCGCGGCGACGGGAACAGCAGCGCCGGCTTCTGTTAGTCGCCGCGGAGTTTATTGTTACGCGTAATCGTAGCCGATGTTCGATTATAGTCGCCGTAACTGCACACGGCGACCGAGCCGGCCAGCGCGTCATAACACTCATCCTCGAAGCGCCGACGTGTCTGGCGCCACCTATCGACGATCGGTCGACGCAATATGTCTTACGTTTCGTAAACATTTTCCGGTCGTCAGCGGTTCCTGGCTGGAACAAACGAAAAACAACACCATATATCGGCAGCTTGCAAAACGAGAAGGCTCTCTCTCTCTCTCTTACTTCAACTGCAAATAAGAAGACGAGCACGAAAGTGCTGTTTACACAATCGTATGGGAAACGGATAGTTCCCCCCTGGACAATTCCCCCCTCGGATATTTCCTCCTACCATGCTCGGTTATGGTTAGAGTTAGAAGTGGGGTTAGTAGGTTTAGGGTTAGTTGGGTTAAGTTTATGGTTTGGGTTAGGGGGAACTGTCCGGGAGGGGAATTGTCAGGGGGAATGTCCGACACTCAATCGTATAACACTGTTAACATCAAGAAGGTACTTAATTCCCCGTACACTTGCTCCTCCCCTGGACACGTGCCCCCGCGGACAAACAGTATATGCCGCAGAATGTAAACGCAATATAAAATAAGGTGGGGCGCTTGGCCAAAGGGGCGCAGGTCGGGGAGAGCAACTGTCGTAGGGAGGCAAATGTCTTGGGTGTTTTCCGGGAGGGACATGTGGCGACCGTCCCGAACATGAAGCAGCTGATTGCATCAAAATCGTATAGCTAGAACAGCGCTCGGTCACTCTAGATTGCAGCAGCGATGCAGTGACTCCAGTCACTTAAGAGCCAGTACTACTAAGTCGCCAGATTTCAGGTCCGAGTCCATCTCAAAATCAATGTTCACGATGAAAACACGTGTGCAAAGTAATTTAGCAAAAGGCCGCATGGCCGATTTGTCACGCCTCGCGGCTGCGAACGGATTTGTCCCATCTTGACCCCATCCAATAAATGGTTCCTTGTACCACAGGAGTCAGTCCCCCACCCTAAGGCATCTCGATCGGTTCAGTCGCTTTTTTTCACAGCACAACTGTGTGACCAACACATACACAGACAGACAGACAGACAGACAAACAGAGATACCATGCTGCGTGCGACACCTGTAGCAATAGGCCGTATCGCAATGATTTGTATCCCTATCTGGGAGAATCAACACAGTTAAAGCCGAACCGCAAACTGGAAAGGTTGGGAGAGTGGCGAATATAACGAGACATGTTATGGTGCATGGTGAGGCAGGCACAGTGTCGCGTTTCACGAGCGAGCCGAGCACCTCGGGGCAGGGCGAGGCTTCCAGTCACGCCGTTCACCCAACACCGACCACGTCGGCCCGACCAGCCAAAAAAATCAATTTCGGTCCAGCAAAAGGGTAACCATTGGGTAGCCAAACGGCCGAGAGCAGCGGCGGAGGAGGGCGACTCCGTAGGCAGTTTCGACCTTTCCGCCACCTCAAAAACTGCCGGACCAAGTCGCGGCGGCACCGCCCGCCTGATAAGAATAATGAATGGCACGAAATCGGATCCAAACAAGATGAACGGAAGATAGGAAGCCTCGTGGTTGATGCCGGAGGCCTGCGGCGAGACCGACGGACAGCTACGGCTGGCTGATAACAGTGCCAGCGGAGCATCTCTGGCCGACTAAACAGACAGAAAAACGCCTAAACGAGCAACGGCAGCATTGGTGAGACTGGTCGTGATGCTGAAGTAAGATGGGAGGACTACGGACGAGCTGCAACGACGCAACGCTGTTCATACGGCAAGGCATATAGTCAACTTTATTCACCAAGTTAATTGGCAGCAAACAAGAAAAGAATAAATACAATGAACACAAAGAAAAAAGAAAAAAACAAATAATGCCACATGTTACACAATACACACTCTCAACATGAGCGAACAGTTGATATAATACGTTGTCAGACTGAATGTATTTGGCCATAAACCTCTGCTTGCGCTTGGCAATCAGCGTCTCCATTTCCAGTAGGCCAAACCAATATCGACACTCTGCAATTACGTCCATCGACGTAGTTAGAAAGACCTTCATGAGGACCCTATTCAAGGTAAACTCTAATGACCTCAGACAGTAGTATAACAGTTAAGTCTGTATCTGACTGCTGGAGTTGTGAGTTTGTAACCAACTGTTACATGGGGGATTCAGATCAAAGGTCGAGTCATGCGCTGCAATTGAAACACTTGGGACTGCCAGACTAAGTCCTTTAACCGTAGGCGTAATACTAACGCCATTCGTGTGCTCTAAGCACTCACCTTAGTGAAAGCAGAAACCTGATAACGACGAGATAAATCCGGGAAAAAAACAGAAATACTACTTCAGCACAGAGGACAAGACAAACAAACAACCAGCTGGCTGTTACTTATTTACAGTTTCAGACATAGGTCTCGGCTCGAATCGCCTCGTAACGTATGCATCCACAGCCGAAAAAAGGAAACATTTTCATCTTGTGATCGTGAACTTTGACCTATGGCCCTGGCCTTCGAACCAGATCAAAAGATTGTCAAGATGAAGCAGCAAGCCAAATATCTTGGCATTTCATTCCAAAGTTATTGTTCGAACACACACAGACACACGCACAGTCGCACACAGTGCTCTACCTGGACCACTAAAGTGGTCGGTAAAACTTCAGGGTTGAAAAACCTAGCAAACAGTGTGGGATTATTTACGTATTCTCGTGCAACTGTTCTTGTTATTTCAACCAATAAAAAAGACATGTAGAAATCAACGTAAAGTCATGTCGTTGGCCAACTCAAGCAGTCGTCGATATCGGCACAGCACTAGCAGCCGTCGTGTGAAACATCGACCTGGGCGGCGTCCGGTACCAGCGTGCAGGACAACAGTGCAGCGAACTCACCGCGAACCGTCAATATGACCGCCGCGGTCGACAGCTTATAGACCAGACGCCCGACAAAGACGACAGCAACCGTTCAGCGCCGATTTTGATAGACTGACTTGTAATTACCGACCGCGTTATCCGGGAAGGTAAAGCAATGTCCGTCTGTTCGTCCGTTTGTTTCCACTCTATCTTTTGAACCGACTGACCTCTGAACTTGAGTCGTTTTGACCACAGTTCGCCTGGGATTGAAAGTCAAAGTCATAGGTCAATGTCAATATCCTGTGCGTATGGGCGTGGTAACGCAATAACGGTCGGTCTGACCTCGATCCTGGATCGAGGACAGTTTCCCTAGTGTGAACTCGGAGACAAGCGACGACGGTGCTCTTTAGCGGCGCATGAGTCAAGAGGCGACACACTACTCTTAAACAGCGTTCTCACTGACGCCTTCGCCTTCGTCGTCGACGACGTTCGAACGCGTGCGGTGACGTCAGTGAGAACGCTCTTTTAAGGACCGTTCACACCATCGCGACTGAACTGAACCAGTTCCGAGCGTGTTTACTGGCGGTGATGTGAACAGGCGGTGACAGCGCCCCTTACACCCGCGCGCTTGCGCGCGACGAGTATTTGGCGTCGGCATAAGCCAGTAGTTGCGTTAACGAAGCAGTTTTAGTCCTAGCATCAACCTCAGAAGATTCAGAGTTCTACAGCTGGTCATTCTTGGAGCTCGTTCACAATATACAACCCTTCAGCGAATTACCTGTATAACTAGTAACGGGCGCGGTCACAGCGTGCGCCTCTGCGCTATACAAACTTGTTTTGACTGACCTTACTGACCATGTTTGCCGTGCGAAGCATTATACGCATGCTGTCGACCCGTCACAAGCGGGCATTGTGCCAGAACGTCGACTGAACCTAATCTCCAACTTCTTCACCGCCTTATAGCGCCATCAGTCTAACTCTAGTTTTCTCATTCCAAAGTTCCTGATCGCCGAACTGATAGTCTGATGCTTAAGGTCAAAGGCAGTTACGTACGACAAACAAGCGGTAATCTCTCAGAAACGGTGGCTACCACAGACCACTGGTAAGAGTCGTATACACCCTCTGTCAATTGACATCGTTGCCGATGACCTTCACGTACCAATACCCGTCATTTCAGCTTTTTACGGCGCGACGCCATGCAGTCGGAAACTCTTTCCAGTGTCCACTGGCCAACAGTGGCCCCAAAGTACCATTTATTAGATGGGGGTCAAGGTCGGACGAATTTATTCGACGCCGCGACGGGTGACAAGACGGCGATGTGGCTTTTTCGTCAATTATTTGACCATTTGTTGGAATAAGTGACAGCACGAACTAGAAGAAGACAGCAATCACAAGAGTGCCCAAACCCACGCCGACACTGTTTTTGTGCCTCGTGGCTGTGACCTTTTGATCCCAAAATAAATGGTTTTCCAGAACTCATGGCGTAACATTTCTATGTCAAATTTGGTGATCATCGATTCATCGATTTTTGAGATATCGTGCGGAAAAACAGACCGACAAACAGACAAACGTTGTTGAAAACACTACCCCCGCGACAGCCGTCGGCGTGGGTAATTACTCGCTCGCCGGCAAAGCTTAGTCGTTCGTCACAGCGAGTCGTCCAACCCGTGCCAGTCCACGTTGTCTCCCGAACTTTACCACTTGCGATCAAGCCGAGGGCCGCCGACACCTTGCCTCCGGCCAGCCCAGTCCGTCCACCGCCCAGCTCAGCTCTACACCCGCTGATAAGTGTTCTCTGAACGCGGGAAAGCAAACAGCATGCCGCTGCAACTCGGCCCGGCCCAACCAGGTGGCGACATGCGACCAGCGATCAGAGCTCTCAGCACGTCGCCCGATCCAATCGTCTTTTCATATCAACGGCCACGACTGCCGAGACTGACGGCGCTTTTTATACAGAAGACAATGGTTGCAGCAGCTGCGGATCGACGGTGCCTGCTGCTGGGATGCAGTAACCAAACACTAGGACAACACCAGACGTTCTACTCAACTTAACCGAACAAACCGCTCAATATCCGCTAGACAACAGTATCATCCGCTACTTTCCCGAATCGCGTTAAGCGCTTAAACAATCCAAGAAGCTCAGCTGTCGCGGACGGACAGACATGATCGCACGGCACTATGTGTGATTCAAAATTTCACGTTAGCTGACAACGAGTCTGTTAAATTGTCGCCCGTGTACGCGACAGTGACCGGCAAGTGCTGTAAACGAAGACGAGAGTCAGTGACATGAATGACTTGCACGGTCGAAGCAGGAGAAATTCTCTTCAGTACTGGAAATCGCTGCCAAATAACCTCGTCACGTAAGTCCGGCGGAATTTGGCTGCGGTACATCTACGTCCGCAACTGCATCAAGGGTCCCAATAACTGCCGATAACGCGGGTAACGGATGGCTGTAGCGTATTATTAGTCGGGTCTTCAACCATATCCTATCAAAAAAATCTGATTTCATGTCTCTGGACTTTGTTATCGATCGCCTCTTTATCAAACTATTCAGAACGAACAACATGGAAACTAAACTATCGACAATGTCAGCATTTTTTTCAATTCTGAATTGCCGAATAGTTTTACTAACAGTGCTGTTAAATTCAAGCCATCATTTCATGTACGTTGTAACAGTTCTGTGTACTAAAAGCTTATAATATTCGTTACTTAAGTTTACACCAATATTTTCTTATTCATCATCACCAATTGCGGGTGAAACAAGGTGTCGCCCTAACGGGACGTAAAACGACTGGCCCGCCGTGCAGTGTCGGCCGCCCGACCGCCCGCGCGCCCTCCCGCCGGCAGTGTTACATACGACAGACGACGATAGACGCCATCGACCGTTACTAGTGTGGCCCGCCTACACTATGTGTAGGCGGCTAGTAATAAAGATCGTCGTCAATACCATTTGCTCATGCCAAATAGTCGTCAGTTCCCAGACTGTCAAGCAACGCTGGTGAACTACGTCGCGTGGCCGACATCGATTCTCGACGGCGACTTCGCTCTGCTAAACATTCCGCCAATGAATCGCTTCGTCACTGATGACCGCCAACGTTGTTAATATCGAAGTATTGCAAGTATTGAGATACTTGTTGTAATATTTTTATTATGGCCAGTGATAGTGCAATACTTTTAGGTTGCATTTTGAGCAATACTTTTTAGCAATACTTTTTCTTAGGCACTATAACGTTTACGTCGGTCCTCCATACCGTCGGGCTAAAATGTACGCTGGCCGCATCGCATGCTGCCCTCTGGTGAGTCACGGTAAGTATGCCGACGGGACAGACAGGCAGACGGACGGACGCCAGACCGTTACAGTACGCTTTCCGCTATACGCGGCCACAGTAATAATAATAATAATAATAATAATAATAATAATAATGCCATGGCAAATATCGAGACCTTCACCTTCTTTTTTCCCACTGGAAGAAGTGTGACATTTAATGCGCTCCCAAAAACGTAAACAACTGAGCTGCGAAGGCGACCAAACCCTTCAACCGCTGTGCAAAGAATAAATATTCACTTAAACCTATATTTACATAAAAGTGAGACTAGATTATCGTCAGATTATCAGATTATCGTCATCGTGGAATTTTTACTTTCGCGCCGTCATACCACTGTCCAGAATTACTTACTTACTTACTTATTCCAAAACAAATCGGTATCGGGAGCAACGACTGCGCGATTCTAATATGATATACAGAGCGGTGAAGACGGCGCGATGATTGCCGGTTCGGCAGGATCATCATACGTTTCCGATCATCAACACGCCGCTACGGCTGGCGTCCGCGTCGTGCCAGGTCGCTGTCTGTTCGGCTGACGAGCGTCGATGACAGATCAGCGACCAGCGTCAGCCAGGCCAGCCGGCTACAAGCCAGACTTCGTGGCCGTTTGTCGCCGTGGACCGAAGCAGGTGCGTGTTTGCGTTCATGAGAAGCGCGTGTGTGCCTGGAAATGTTCAGGCCTCGAGATGAGTGGTTTTGGCCTGGGTCGACATCTGCCGGCACGTCCTCGAACACCCTACATGCCGGCCAGACAGCAGCCCGCAACGTCGCTGCGCTAGCCGCCTTACATTATAATCATCTTTATTCACCGAAATGGTAGAAAAATAAAAAAAACAATAAATAGGTAAAAGAAAAAATAAAGAAGCTAATAACTCAACTAAGTAATTCAAGAGTTGCAAACCTTAACCAGTAACAAATGAGGATATATTCTGCTATAAACCAGTTGATATCAAACAATAACTGACATAAAGAAATCCGACGCTATTATAGAGGCAACTGGGAAAGCTTATGTAATTGGTTGTCGCATAAGTCATATTTTACGCAAAAAGTCTCGACTCTACCCACAATTATAGTACTAGGCAGCCTGAAACCAAATGTCAACTGACCTTCTGAGCCGATCTACATATTGCTAGTTTTAAAAGTTTCATAAAGAACCGAAAGTAAAGTTGAGAAAACTAGTTACGGCACCGTGTCTAACAGCAGACCTAAACTGGAAACTGTAAATAAGTAACAAACAGCCAGTTGAAAACTCACTGTCGGCTAAAACTTTGCTACAGTGGTCGGTGCGACCTCGAGTGAGGGTTTTACTAGTCTAGCGGCCGTTCAGTCTCGGTATAATCTGACTACATTACATGTCTATCCGTCTTTCGTTCGGCAGTATATCTCCACTCTACAGACAAAAAGAACCTCATATGCTACGACGGGTGGAGTAACAGACAGTCAATGTTGTAAGATAAATCACGTAGATACAGCAGATAAATATGGGCCTACCGCTGTACAATTACGAAGAGATATGACAGATATACCTGGAATGCACAACGTCTGGTAAAACACGAGAATAAGAAAGAAAGCTGTAGTCGTGTAGATTCAATTTCACCGAGTGTGTCTTTCGTTTACCAGTATAAACGGTTCTGTATAGTACAGCTCTGACGAGCGAGGTGCGTGTTCTGATCTGTCATAGGCCACTGACACGAACCATTGACACGCTTGGCCACTGCAACTATAGACCTTCCCAGCCGCATAGTTTCTCGGCCCTTCACGAAAATCCATTCATCAACCACTGGCCGGTAACAAATTATACTGATCGGCGTCAGAGGCGCGTGTGTGCGAACGCTTTGCCCAGTCGTTACGTGGTGGCGCGAAGGACGGGAGGCCTACCTGCTGATGGCAAGTCCACTGACGGTCGATATCTGTCCGACGAGGACTGGCGTGCGGTCCACCTAGTACACCATCCTCGCCGTCCCAACTCATCGAATAGCACAATAACTCTGCCAAAGCACCACGTCTATCGGACCGGGACATTACTGATACGCTGAGAACGACAATCGCCGATGCCGTAAAGTGACTAAACTACGACTATCGACGGTATTGGCGTCGTAAAGGAACAACGCCCGTTTCCTCAGGAGTCCATCACTGTATGAAGAAATGATGAGGCCAAGCCACTGGCTGCAGTGTGTGCACTGAGTTTTCTTCAGTACCTTCACATTGTTGGCTGGGTCACACGAATGGCACTCGGCCTATAAAAATGCTGTCACTTATTCCAACAAATGGTCAAATAATTGACGAAAAAGCCACATCGCCGTCTTGTCACCCGTCGCGGCGTCGAATAAATTCGTCCGACCTTGACCCCCATCTAATAAATGGTACTTTGGGGCCACATGAGTAACCCCCCCACCCCAACGGCACCTTGATCGATTAAGCCATTTTGCAGGGCACATGAACGTGACCAACAGACACACAGACACACAGACCGACCTTGCTACTCCGTCTGTAGCAATAGCCCTCAATGCATGCCGTGCGGCCTAAAAAGTCTCTTCCGCAGCAAGTGGAGGAGCCGGGACCGGCTAACCCAGGATCAGCTGAGAAAATGCCGCTTAAACAGAGTCACTTAGGTAGACAGGTAGTACGGAGAGTGGCTGATGCGCACTTGGCGCACCTGCTCAGAAGTGGACGGCACGAGCGTTTTAGTGAGGCAACGAGCCGTCGATAATCGTCGTCGACATCGTACGCGTCACAGCGCAGCCGAGCAACATCGACGAGTCACGCAAGACGACAGCACACGAGACTGTGACTGACCGAGTTCTTCAGCCCACCTGAGCAGGTGGTACAGCGCTGTAGTGGTTGAGCGCTGTGTTGATATCATCATCATCATCATCATCATATAGACATTTATAGTGCAACTATGAACACAGGATCATCCCAGAAGTCAACACTCACGAGTGTGCAAAAACCAACGCCGGCACTGATTTTATATCTCGTAACCTAGATCTTTGACCTTTTTGACCCAAAATACTTGAGTTTCCCTGACTCATGGTGGAACTTTTCTGTGTCACGTTTGGTGATCCTAGCAGTAGCAGTTTTTAAGGCATAGTGCGGAACAACAGACATACAGACAGACAAATGCCGCTGATAACGGTCGGCGTGGGTAAAAAGTATTATGAATCATAAGTTCTTGCACGTTAAAGCTATCTTATATAAACTGCTGAACTCCGCTGTGTTTGCGACAGTGCGCAACCTTCAGGCACGATGCGCATTTCGCACTGCCGTATAAAAACCTCAGGCAAGTCCATTCGCTCTCGACCGCCGGTGAGAGGTTGATACCGTATGCTCTCTCAGTCGGAAAGTCAACAGCCCACCGCCCACAACATTCCAGCTTTGGCTCAATGCCGGCTCAAAACTTTGAAAACAGAGAGGAGAACCGCCCTCAGACACATACGCAGACCCGGCTTGCACGTAACACGACACGTTGTACAACGATCGCAGTTCGACTGTTTCGTCTGTAAACAGATGTTCTCGTCCACGTCTGCATGCTGCCCGTCGCCTACTATCGTAACCAAAGCCCTGGTTAATCTTTTTTGCTTTTATACTTTAGTGACAAATCCTTACATTAGACCGGACGGTGAATGTTTTCGTCATCAATGCAGTTTCAAACGTTCGGATTTCGCTCACTCAAAATAAGGCTACAGACTCATGTCGAAAAACATCGTAATAATGACAACAAATTAATAATAATAATAATTTAATAATAATAATAATAATAACAAGCGGTATCGCCTCGAACACGACAAAACGATATGCCCCAGCCGACAGCCATTTCGGTCCTTTATGGTGATCAAGCGACAACGACGACCACGACAAATAGCAGACAGCCCATAGGCTATTCACGTTTGTAGTAATGACGACTCTAATGACTGAAATGTTACGGCCTCAGTGACTTTTCGCCCACTTCTGTTGGCCATACGGCTTCGTTGATCGGTGGGTTCGACTTCCAGCATCACGCTTCCTATTAGTCTTCTACAGCAACCACAGCTCTAAAACGCGCCGTTTTTGCGTATAGGCATCGGACAGACAAACGGACGGACGGACGGACGGATAGCAGTTTTGCTTAATGCCCCCACCTTCGAGGGGTAAGTCATAATAATGCGACAACTTATATGGCGGGCATCGTAAAGTCACTAAGGTGTCAGAGTCATTCGAGGATCACCGAACCACGCCAGCGTCCCGAGCGAAAGACGACGTGGACTGAACGGCAGAGTTAATCAGACGAGGGCCAGAAGACAGACCAGTCCAGTTCAGACCGTTCTGTCGTCGGTCGAACAACACCGAGCAGATCCATTAGTCGGCAGCGCGGTCAGCCACGCATGCGCGACCGTTCCGTCGGCGTTGTAATATTGAACTGACGTGACGGGCGACTGGGCGCAGGCTGAACGCTGCTTCCATTAAAGTGGTCGGCGTGCATGCGTCCCGTCCCGTCCCGTCCAACTGACGACGTCATTGGACCGCGCCACTGCCGCCCGTCGTGTCGCATTGATTACCGCGCGGTCTCCGTCATCGCCGCTGCTGCTGCTGCTGCTGCTGCGGACCGCGAATAAATGGATTAACAGCGATCGGAGCCGGCGTCGCCGTTTGCGCGACATCTCAACATTCTTTCACACGCCGCGTCTAGCTGACGACCAGCACATACCACAGTGAGAGACAGTGTTTCAAAGAACAAGCACAACGACACAGCGACTTCTCGTAATGCGTTAAAACGCAAATCCAATAAAACCTGGACGCTTGATAAAGCAATAACTGGTGATTTATTGTCGGTCAAGCCAGCGAAATACACTGCATGCCATAACACGCTTATACACTGTGTCCCCAAAAATCTGTCCACCTTTTTATTTTTTGACTAACTGTGTCAAAAATTAACCGATTTCAATGATTTTTGATATGTGAAATCCCGAGAAAATTTGACATCAAAAGCTGGTTCCTTTCGCTGGTACCCGAAAGGTCACAAAATATACCGAAAATACAACACGCAATTTACTGTAGTTTTCAGACGGTTACTCACATAAACTGCAATGCAATCTTAACTACAGATGATAAAACGTGTTCAAACGTGATGGCCGCCCGGGGTTAAGACTGAACGCTGGTATCTTTTGCTGCAGTCCTGCACTTCAATCCGATACTGGAGACTTCTCAGCTTTGTGCAAACGTTTATCAAGTAACTACACCGATAAAACTATCAACTCTTTGTAAGAAATTAGACGGACTATGGGTGGGTTATCAATTTGCGGCGCAGTTCGTTGTTTGGCTATGCTCAGTCATTATTTGAGGGTCCTATATGAAATTTAGAGGATTTTCGCCCCTCTAAAAATGGGAGGGTCCCCAAAAGCGGCGTTAAACATCCAAACCATTGCGCTGGTCACAGCTGGCTCATCTCTGAGACTATGGTTCTCATGAAAAGTAAGAAAAAGCAAGGCACTGCTAATGGTATCAATTCTACTACGCAGAATGGGCGACCATAACAATGCAAACAAGAGGTCAAAGAATTTCGACGAAAATCCACATTGCATGGGAGCGAATTTTTCACGGGGGAAAAGTTAATGTGACACCGGCCAGTCGGCTGCAGCAGTCGCGCTGATGCCGTTATTGTTTTCTGCTGCGTACACCGCAGCAGTAACTCATAATGCTTTTCAATGGGCCGAACAACCCCAAAAAAGCATCTTCCCCTTGGGAGATCTGGACTATCCCATCTAATACATGGTTCCTTGGCCAACCAAACTGCATCTCGATCGGTTCAGCCGTTTATGCAGGGCTCACGTACGCGACCATGCAATAGGCAGACACACAGACAGACCACGCTATTGCTGCGATGCAGCCTAAAAAGTGTCCAGAAGAGACGGAGGCCAGGAGAAAGAATTAGTTAGTTGGAATTTAACGTCTCCTTTCAGCACAAATATGGCTATATCAGAGACAAAAAAATCAGTGGTGGAGAGCTATCCCTACTCAGTGAAGGAAGGCCAGCGATATATTAACCGCAACCCTGTCCGCCCTTTTGTTCAGCAGCCAACCCAAAAAGGGAAAGGGGTCGAGAGGCTCATTTAAATTATTACGCTAGCACGTACAATAGGGGAAGACAACTAGAGATGGCGGACTGACCGGCGTCGCTGTTGTTGTCGCCGAGGCTGTGTGAAATGCCGGGGTTTGACTGACTGTGCGGCCGTGACGTGTCGTCAGACCTCGTCGACTGAACGTCGTCTGGAACGTGGTAGCCCGAGTAGCCACCGAGCGACGGAGAACGCTAGCACACACACACAGCAACATACCGCACCAATGACACGTCACTCCAGCATGCACACGTTGTAACTGACGAATCTCATGAGACAAGAGGATCAGCTGTCGCAGAGGGACCGCGCGACGCTCTGTCTGAGTCGAAACGTTTCAACTTAGACAAGAAAAATTGCGTTTAAAAAGATGTGCCACAGATGAAGGAAACTCAATGTCATCGGAAATGGCGCCATTCAATACGCCCTATATGACTTCCTATTAGTGATCTGAAGTGACTATGTCTCTACTTTACATCGTTTCAGAGACACTGACGCACGTGACTGCCTGTGACCTTGAACAGTCCTTCAAAATTAACTGATTTGCTATTCATCAGTAAATCCTAGCTCACGTGCTGTTTGTTGAAAAGTAGAATTTTAAACGGTTTCAAACTACTGAAGTGATTTTCACAGCCATTCTACGTCAATAGTATTGACTGTATTCGACAGACCGTGATTTCCTACTACTCTTCTACGTCCATGTCTATCTTGAATTTATGTTTTAGCTCCACTCGTTTCAATGACAGACAAGGCGATCCAAAATTCAAAAGATAGCGTGGTTTGGTGTCGTTTTGGGTCACCCAAAATGGTACCGTTTGACAGCCTTTAATAGTAACTACGTCCCCATCTCGTACCGTTTATGAGATGTGCAGATATTGGTCGAAAATCGCAAATTTTATCTACCACATCTGCACTTGGCGCCCCGCTGTTGGTGATCCTATTGTAAATTCAACAAGACCTCTGGTGCCGAAAAGTAGTCCGCAGGCTGCCTTGCAGCGTTAATTGTACGATGATCGTGTGTGACAGACAGACGGACGGACGGACACAAAACCGCTAAATCAGTATCGCGCTGTGTTCTACGCTGACGCACGACAAAACCTGACGTCGAATCAAAACAAGTCAGGTAACTCACAGCTCTCATTAATGATCACAAAGAAACCAGAAAATCAAGAAAAGATAACTAAGACGGCAACGTGTTTGACGGCACCGAAAAAAATACAGCCAATACACAACACGAACAATAAGCAGGCCAATTAGAAACTGCTAAACTTGTCCGTATTCTCCTCAACCCCTTGGCTCATCGAGGCCATTAACGACAGATTAAGGGGAATGGGAATGCATCCAACAGTATGCTCTTTTACGTGTGTATCACTGTAATGTTTCTCTGCTCCTCTTTTTCTCTCTTGCGCCATTACAAATTTGGTATTTTTTAATTTTCCGCAAGAGATATGCCCGGACTCCTCTAGTATAGTGTTCCCGCCTTTGGCGTCCGGGTCGCATGGGTAATTCCAAATCATCAGAGTTCCCCAGCAGCAAATCCTGAACGCGTTCCTGCGGGCTACGCAGTTAACATCATCGCTATAGCAGAAACAGAACGTGTTGGGCATTGCTGTGTGTGTGTCTGTGTGAATGCGGTCGTCATCCTAACGCTGGCCGTCAAACGCATGGACCTCGTCACTCGGCGTCGTGCGACCAGGCAACCCCATCAACGTGTAGACTTTCACCATTAGCGCCACGAACACAGCGGCGTCATTGTGACCAGCCCGGGCAATCAGTCGAACCCGCCGTTTGCACGGCCTGACAAGCTGACACGAAGGAGCGAGTTCGGTGGCGGTCCAGCCATGGACATCTAGATGCTATTATCTAGGACTCCATGGTCCAGCGGTCTGGACGAGAAACGACGTCGACGACGAAGACGATGCTGGTGGCAGCCAGCAGCGCCATTTCATCGCAGCTGCGCATCGTCTAGGATTTCGACGGTCGGCGCCAGGCGCTGTTCAGTCGACGGAACGAAGAACGGCAGGCCGGGACGGCCGTGCCGGCGGCCAGGTGGTATGTGGAGAGAAGCCGACCAGCCGGCTGGGAGGTCTGCGCGCCTGACAGCGGACATGATTAATGGCCTCTCAACAAATTCCTTCAGAACCATCAAGCGAAGCGCGGCGCAGCGCCGGCCGACGATACATTCTATCTGTTGCAGCGCCGTTAGTCGGATAGCGGGCGGGAGGTCGGCAGAGCCGCGGGGTGCCAGATACACAACGTCGATCCTCCCTCACTCCCTGGTAGTCGAACGGACAGCGGCCGTGCCATGCCACACCACGAGAGAGGGGGAGAGAAAGAGAGAGAGTTGTCGACGAAGTGTTTCCCGGTCTAAAAATACAATTCATGTCCGTTTCGTACAACAATCTCAACGCGTCAAACCAGTCAGCAGTATCGTCGGTCGGAATGAAACAGTAGCGGTATCATGGAACAACCATCAAACAGACACGAGAAGCAAAACGCAGTCGACCACAGACGAAACGAACAAGGCACATACTAATATGCAAATAGATCAAAGGAGTTTTTAACGACAAGCTTATGTTATTCACTTATGCTAATTTTACAACTCGATGATCGCAGTCTAAGATGTCGCATTTAACGCTATCGCCAAAATCTGTAAGACTTATTGTCACTGAACTATATACAAGAGCACAGCAGCTGCTGGGATGGTTGACCGATCGTTACGAAGCAACCTGCAGTAGGACGTACTGGTGGGGCATAACATAACATATCCGTGTATTTCACAACTGCCAAAACACAACTGAAAGACAATGAAACATGCATGCATAAAATACTGTCAGTAAACTTAATAGAATAACAAACAAATAATAAAGTTACTTACAGTCTGTTAAATGTGATAGTCGTTCAGGCAGTGATCTGTCGTGTGCGCGTGGTCTAAGGCAGTAAATATGTGAGGTTTGAGCGACGGGCGGCAGGAGGCGATGCAAAACATAGTCTGGGTTATGGAAAACTTTATTAAATAAATTATGATCGTCAAGTGTAAATGCAACACCCCACCTCCGGGGAAGTCACCGTTGTCGTTTACTTGGCGGGTCTGTAACAGTAACATTTTGAACCACGCAGCCCTTTCGGCACAGCGATGCCTACAATTGCCGGCTGCAGCCAACCCCATCTCCGGGAGAGGTCTCCCTTTTTAGCCCGCCCGGCATCGCAATGGTCCAGTAACCCCTGAGATCTAGTGACTCACTTGCATGGGTGGTGACTGCACGTAGGCTAAATAAAATACGCTATACGCTTGTTTTAAAGGTCATTCGCTAGGTGGCAGTAGCATAGGCAGTCTGTAGGTAAGTAATAAATGCACAGTCGCGTTTGTGCATGCCGGGCGGGCTACACGTTGGGCTTTGCCCCGCTTTCTAGTTGTATCAGGACCACCATTTAATACATAGTTGCTGTCCTATGTGATAACCCCCACAGCAAAAGCCAGATCGGTCCGTATAGGCCTTTGGCGGCAACACACCAACGACACACACAGACACAGACACAATCTCACGAGAATGTGAATACTAAAAATTAACAGCGGTCTAGTTGGCATGTCACGACAACGGAACGTCGAATGTCAGACTGGGTAAAATACCAAAGATCACGACGGAGCGTCTGCATCGCTGCATCGTCGGCCTGCATTGAGTTTCATAATGTCGATGTGAACAGACCGTGACGACACTTAACGAGGTCGTAAAAACTGGACATAAATCACGTGATATAATACGAGCGATGGACAAGACCGTGCATCGACTAATTTCGCGACGGACATGACGACATACACCGCGCAGCGCTGACGGTCCAAACGACGTCGATATGTCATACGTTCGTAGTTGCGGACCAGACATGTTGATGGGAAGAACCGACAAATGACCAATCAACAGACACGTAGGTGATGTACAGCTGATGCACGGATTATCCAGTAGACTGGGCATGAGAGAGACCGGGTTAATAAAGCTGTTCAATTCACAACGCTTTAAGAAATCATGTATCGTTTCATATTTACCTCTGCCACTGCTGGCGGTATAGGTAGGCCTCTGTTTCGACCGCCGTCTTTCGGTTTGTAAAGATGATAACTCGAAAATTTATGGGTGTTTACCACGAAATACGGGTCTTGCGCAAAAGGTAGATTGCAGTATGGCTTATACTTTGGAAGGTTAGAGTTAGGGTCGGTGGTTAGGGTAAGGGTTAGGGCTGGCGCACCTGCTGCTCGCCGGCAACCACACGTGGCGTGGTGGAGGTATACGCTCCACCGAGTGCCCTCTATTTTTACCGCGCGACGCTATGCTAGCGCGGTATATGCAGTGGCTCTGTCAGTATGACCGTCTGTCTATCTGTTGCAAGCCGGTATTGTATCAAAATGGCAAAACGTAGTTAGGTAGGAGCACGCAAACAACGCCGCACAATAGCCCAGGGACTCTAGTTTTCTTATGCCAAAGGTATTGGTAAAATTCGAACGACGGAAGCGCGAAATACAGGTGGGATAGGATAGAGTAGACGATTATCGATCAATATATCGCTATGTCGCAGAAACGGTGCAAGATATAAGCTTAGACATAGTTACTGGAAGGTTAATAGTGACTTGTACGCGCTCTATTGAATGGTGCCATTTCCAATGATCTTGAGTAAACCCTAAGTACCCCAAATCACCCCACGTTCTACATTTTACGTGGCCTTTCATATCTTTGTAACCGGTGGAGATAGAGACTTTACATTTGGCAGTAATGTTGACCGTAGCAAGTCGCAGCCCAAGAATGACAAATCACCCCCTGAAAGGGGCGTGGTCAGGGTCTAGTGGCCAATTTAAAAAAATGGGCCTCAACCATGTAAAATGGGCGAAACTACGCACTTCAAATTTGGTGTGTAGATTGTTACTGACGAGTACAAACATGATATTTTATCCCCCCCCTGACGGAGACGTGTTCGTGATCACGCGACCTGTTTAATTTTGGGAAATAACTAATAATATATCGTAAACGGTGCAACATAGAGACGTTGTTTAGACTAACAGGAAGTGATACATGGCCTATCGAATAGCGGGAATTTCCGATGACCTTGAGTCACCTTCAAGGTCACTCACCTATTTCAAGCCTTTTCGAATGTGATTTTGATACAGTTGTACAGCAGTTGACAAGATTTCAACTGATATAAAGCGTCGCGCGGTCCCTTTCATGATATATATATA
>Ga0209780_1000783_pt1 | contig 18731 bp, 16 predicted proteins | sample WorMetexBAHAMAS2_FD_187384 | JGI IMG/M metagenome (GOLD analysis project Ga0209780, IMG submission 187384) | Marine gutless worms symbiont microbial communities from Max Planck institute for Marine Microbiology, Germany - Inanidrilus exumae... | ecosystem: Host-associated > Annelida > Digestive...
CCACGAAGTGAAACGTGGAGCAGTGATGCAGTAATGAAGAGAGGAAAAAGAAAACAAAAGAATAATATAGAAGATTCATGGCTGAAAAAGCACGCATGTGAGCAGTAGTGAGCGATAATAGAGGTATAATTAACGATAGAAAGAAAAAGTCAAGTGGATTAAGGTCAGAGCTGTTTGATAGCCAGAGATCAGGTCCAATGAATACTGGCATTTCACAGGTTAGCAGCACGACTGTCTATCTTACACCACAGCACACTGTCCTGATGGAACATAAATACATCACTGGCAATAGTCTTGATGGCTGGTAGCAGCCTCTATGAATGTAGCATGCATCAGTAGTACGCATCGTCAACTCTGATGCTCAGCTCCACGAACGCTAGGCTGGTAACGTCAATGTGACTATGAGTTTGGACAGACACCATCACATGTAAGCTGGTTCCCGGTCACCCAGTATAATAATTCCAACAAGTAAGTAACTATGTAAGTAGGTTCTGTGCTGCCAATTACCTAAGGCATCTCTGTGCCAAATACTATAAAGACTGGCTAACATATAATAAAGTCATTAGAGCAATTCCAGAAAGAACGTCACTTTATTTGAGGCGAACTGCAGAAATAGACATGACTGCAACTGCATCTCTGATTTATCACTCAATTTGCATTTGCAACATCACAGCAATTAATCACCATTACTCATACCAGGTGATGTCCATTCCTCCGGTCAGTCATCCTTCCATATTTTAAAACTTTCTCTCCATTTCTGCAAGCAAATACACCAAATGCAATGCTGAAGCAAATACAGGATCTTAAACATTTCACAAAGTGCACTACATTAATCATATATTCTTCTGCATACCCCTTAACCCATGTTCTAACTAGTTTTGCACAGAAGCAGAATTGGTGCAATCTATATATTAAAAGAGGACTGACACGCTGACTGTGGGGCGTCTATTGGATGGACGGTCGGTCGCGCGCGGTAGGCTTGTGGCAGGCACAGGCGGCGAACTGCGGGCCGAAATAGACGACTCGGACAGTGGCGGCTGGGGCATGGTACGAGGCGTACGGGTACAAGCAAGGCCGGGCAGACGAACGGGCGGGAAAGACGGGTAAGCGGATGGCCCTAGCGCAATTTTGGCTCGTAATTGTAACATGTCAGGCTTCAACTCAAATACCAATGACAATGATTGGTTGTCACTGACTCGCGTGACATCAGTACCCGCTGATCATTCCTGTGGTTAGCACTACGATTGAAAGAGTTTATTTTTCTCAAGTGCTGGTCGCACAATTGAAGACCGCCGGTGCCAGCGGAAGTCTGCCACCATGGCTGGGCTGTAGTTTATTTGTGGACTTAAATATTAAGCCCCTGTAGCAGACGAAATGACGCATTTCAAATGACATTTGACACGGTAGTTACATTTAACAGATTTAATAATGTATTGCACTCAACAGATAAACTGTTGTTTAATAATGCAATTTCACTGAATCTGTTCTGTTAAGCAGATAATTTGATGTTAATCATGCAATTTTTACTGGTGTGTTATAGCTGTTTGCAAGCAAATCTTTATGTGGGTGAATTATGCAAGTGTGGGGACGGGGCAGGCACGGTAATATATTTGCAGGAATGGGGCGTGAATGTAAATTCAGCATGGGAGGAACGAAGTGGGAATGGAAATAGAGCTCGAGGAGACGGAACAGGGTGGGCATGTTGGATTGGAATGGGAATGGTAAATGTATCCTGTCTCCATACAATACACCGATTACTTTAGTAGTCCAGGTAGAGCAATTGGTCCATTGCGTGTGTGCGCCCAGATAATAACTTTTGAAGTACACGATCTCTCACCTGGATATTTCGCATGCTGGTTCCAAATGACACTATTTAGGTCAAGTTTAAAGGAAAAAGTGTAAGGTCAAATAAGGACAAAATGATGCTAAAGTGGTCTGTGCACACTCAAGTCTCATGTGCTATGTGGTTCGCATATCCCAAACTGGTAACAAAAACCACAGGAAAAGAACACAATAGGAAAAAGACAAGTCACATACGGGGACTGACGGTCGACTCTCGCAACTGAGGTTTGTGCCAACTTCAAATTCACGTGACATAAAAACTAGACCGAATATCAAAAATCCGGAACGATCAAATTTAGATAATGTGCCCTAGTTTAAGAATCCATGGTCAGTTGCCAGTTCCCATTGTCAATGGTGGAGAAGATAGCTTTTGAAAACGGCCGGATTTACAACTTTGAAGGGCTCGTGACCTTGACCTTGGATCGGGTCATACTGCATACCATCGTGCATCACTCATCGACCTCTACCTACACGCCAAATTTCATTGAAATCAAACTTTTTGTGTCCGTACGTACACACGGACAGACATTTGACACCAGTTTTATTCGGCTGACTGTGTCGAAGAGTTGACCTAATGATGGCATAAAAAACAGACAACCCAGAGTCTACAATGTATAAATAGAGATAACAGACTACTTACAGCCGTTGGACTTCTGAGTCGGACCTCAGTCCAATATCACTAAGTGAGTCAATCGAAGACGCTATGCTTTGGATGCTGCCAACTTCAATTACACAGACAGACACATACATTCAATGAGTCAGGATACAGAGCAATTTACCAACGGTATACAGGAACTAATTATATAGCTAATACTAATAAAAATTAATATTATTACAAAAATGTACAATGGAAAAACCAAAATAACTAAACTGAACAAAACCAAAGCTCGACACCTGCCTGATAAAACGTCTGATCATACAACTGTTACGGTCTATTCTCTAGAACTCCATGTGAGACAAAACAACAACTAACAGAAAATTAATTAAACACAAGCCTTCACTAAAAGTAGCTTCAGTGCAATGGCATAGCTAGCTGAGCATTGAATAAAAAACTGGCATGAAAATTTCCGGTCAACCAACCCCAAAAGATTTTCCTAGGAAAAACTATGGGCGACCTGGCCTGCACTGTGTGTGATGACATATATGGAAAACCGGACAGACAAAGATAGGTTCACTAAAATTTGTGTATATTTAAAACCTCACATCAAGTGAACAGCCATTTCTACCCGTCATTTACACGTAACTCTTTCTGTTCCTGGAAACATCCACCCTATCATACATACATTTTTACATGTTAGAAGGTAAATATTGTCATATTCAGTGCTAAATATGACAGATTATAAGATCATACTATAGTAAGGTACCAAAGAAGTACAAATTACATAACTATGACAGTTACTTTCTTAACATAAGTAACTTAACATAAAGTATCAAAAGACTGAGAAAAAAAGAGAATTGCTGATACCTGAAGGTGACCTTGATGATTGACACCTCTGACCTACAAAACACACAGGTAGAGTGAAAATGCAGGTGTACATGGTTTCTCTGGTATTGTCATAGGACAGATGGCATAAAGAGAACCACACTTCCATCCACTGAGTCCAGTTGAGAATGAAGTAAAGATGAAAAGAGGCTACTGGCCATGGTTAATGCACTGTGTTCCCACTAGAGCTTTGACACTGATGATTGGGTAACAGGACAGCCGACAGTAATAAATCCAGACTGTTACCGGCAGGATGCACACATGCCAGTATTTAGATTACTCATGGGGTGATTTTAAGGTTTTCTCCCTGCAGGGGCAACACGTTGTACCGACGGGGGCAAAATATAGCGTGATGGTCAACTCCTCTGCACCAAATTTCACCCCCATTGGTACAGAGGTGGAAGTGTTGGACCGAAAAACCGAAAATTTTACAAACATTTAGAATATAAATGCCCTGCATGGTCGTGTCCCTTGCACGATTTTTAAACAAAATTTGAGGATCTGTGAGCAATTTCATGTTTGGTTAATGACTCAAATTTGGGGATTCCCTCAAGGGGTTCCAGAATATTGGATTTAAGCTTAGGTGCTTTTCCCCAAATTTCAGCACCCTCTAGTGGCAAAACTATATGTCAGATCCGAATACGTTTTGGAAGTTCAAAAATGATATGGACCTCCATTAACACTATGCCAAATTTGGTGGTGCCCGGACTTTGTATGCTGCCGAAAGAAAAAGTTGGGCGTTTGTTTTTGTCCGTCTTGCTTGTGAATGACAAAGTTTATGACATTGCCATTAAGTTGTATGAACTCACAAATGATCTTGATATTGTCTGATAGGGGAAGGCTTGCTTTTATTGCGTTTTTATGTAAAATTTGATCAAAATCGTGGCTTTTCACCATGAAGGGGCAACAGTATATACAGAACAAGCTGAAATGTGGCATGTAAAAGTATACTATGCATTCTGTCACATGCCAATTGACGGGTGGGATGAATCAGTTTGGCCTTCCTGCCGGTTCTGCAACGGCTTGGCAATGCTTAAAGTTTCTAGTAGTCTGGAATCGCGTATCTTTGCCAAATATTAAGTGAACTAGACACAACTTGGCAAATCCGCATAAATGTATACTTTAAATATGGGCATAGTTTTGTTCTAAAATTTTAAGGGATGGCCGAAATATCAGAAGTAGTCACAACAGTGCTACTTTTCTATGCTGCACGTTAACAATTCACATTCAAACTCAGCTAATATGTCAAGGTCTAGCTGAGCCTACGACAAATTATTTTTGCAGTTGAATTCATTCTTATATCTCAGGCCCAGTTTACTGAAATTTCCAGAATTGCAGGACTTGGACAGAGTAACAGTGGGTGATAGATTATGTCCTTGCTTCGTGAAGGCTCAAAAAGGAAGCAGCACCTACCAATGTCACTTGTACGCTCCCAAGAGCATTCACGCAAACGTATCTTTTGTCGTCCACGATCAACCGAACGATCACCACTGCCAGACATTCGTAGCCGGACATCTCGTTGTCTACCGACCAGTCATCCACATTGCTCAATGTCACTTCACTCAAGTTATTATACTGCTAACAGCAATCCGTTCTATTAATTTGATTCAAGCTTCAACATCACTTACAAAACTCGTACCACCTGCAACTGCCAATTAGTCAGTCTATTTTCAGCATTCATTGCAGACTGGACACAAGTCCCACAAAGCTAACGAGTGTACATCGTAATTTGGCCACATTGTCGACTTGTCACCCCTCATGGCTGCAAATGGATTAGCCCAATCTTGACCCCCATGAAACACATGGTTCCTTGGACCCACATCAGTCAGTGCCCAAATGGCATATTGATTGGTTCAGCTCTTTTGCACAGCACACCCGTGTGACCACCAAATCGAGACAGACACACAGACCATGCTACGTGCGACATCTGTAGCAGTAAGCTGCATCTGTGCATTGCGTACATCCTAATAATAACACGTGTCCAAAGTAATGTGAATAATAAGAGATCCTTGGTAAATTAATGCAACAGAACATTTCTACAAACCAAATGCCTTTCATGATGCTTACACAACACTTTCAGAGCAATTAAAGCAACAGTTATTGCACGATTACACTGCTAAGGCTCTACCGTTTCAGGCCAAATGCAATTACCATATTTACTTTCACTTCACCAAATTATTCTGTATGGGTCAAAAAGTGTAACCATTTACACTGTTTGCAAACAAAAAATCACATTAATAATAGAAACAACGCACCGTTTCAACTCAATTTCTTTCCTTTGTCTGTCCTTCTCAGCTTTGTATGCTGTTGGATCAAACCGCATAAACCGAGACCCTAAGCAGCATGTGTAACAGCATGGTACTTAATAACGTGTACATTCTCAAGCCTTCAACGACCTCTGTAGCTAGGCAGTTTTCTGTCATAAAGTTTCAGACCGTATGTCAAAATACATTATTTCCATAATACATGTATGAACTGTTCCCTGGAATTTCAACAACTCCCGCATTTTTTGCAATTTCCTCACAACACCCCAAACGTTTCCAATCACATTAACAGGGGTCCCAGCAGCAAAAAGTTAAATTTCAAGTTGACAGCATATGAGATGATCAACATGCAGTTGTGAAATTTTCTAAGTCCAGATCAAGTTGGGTGAAAGGTCTAGAGGTCTAGAGGGAAGTACCCTTATCTTTGGAGATACCAGAATTCCTTTCCAACACAGTGTAGGATAAGCCGAGGGAAGCTTATGAGCCAAGAATGATCTGTTCAGCTGTTTTCGTACAGTGCCGGCTTGTGACAAACTTAGCCCCGTACGGGACTGGCGGTCGACTGTTACATACTGCCAACTTCAAAGTCACGTGACTCAAAAACTAGGACAAAAATCAAAAATCCGGCCCGATAAGCATCAGGTATTGTGCCGTAATTTAAGAATCCGTGGTCATTTGCCAGCCCCCGTTATAAATGGAGGAGGAGAAACTTTTTGTGGACGGACGGACGGACGGGCGTCGGACATTTTATACCCGCTGTATTAGGTCGACTCGGTGGAGTCGACCTAATAAATGGGGTGGTTTAGGGTGATTAGGGTTCGACCAAGGTCACTGGAACTAGCACCATTCCACAGAGTGCATATAAGTTCCTATTAGCGTTTCACAGTAACTATGCCTTTAACTTGCACCGTTTCTGAGATATAGTGAAATATTGGTCACAAATCGCGGATTTTAACCTACCCCACCTGTATTTGGCGGCCCCCTTGGGGTTGACCCCGATGGAGTTTCGCCGAGATCTTTGGCACCAGAAAACTAAAGTAGCTGGGGTATTGTAAGGCGTTGTTTGCACGATCGTACATTTAGCCGTTTTGGTACAGTGCTGGCTGGCAATAGACAGACAGACGGACAAACACACGACGACAGCATATACCGTGCTAGCATAGCATAGCACGGTAACAATTTTTTATTCAGAATGTAGGGGGTGCACGTGCATCTCCTTGCACCTGCCTGCAGGCGCCCATGTCTGTTAAGGATAAATTTATCATTTTCTCCCTAATCGGAATGTGCTAGATGCTAGGTCACGCGGGGTTAATGTCATACTTTCAATGATTTCATAGATTAGAGATATCAATGTAACCAGGGTACTGATTTTCAGCCAACAAAAATGAGATGAAGTAAATGACATTAAAATAAATTTACATCAATCCTTTCATTATAGTATTCTGCTGTCTCCCATCCCCGACTGTTCATCAACTGCACACCCTCAGAATGTCATATGCTGTACTTGATGACTGTACTTTCAGACAGTATCGTCGACACCTATCCGGAAAACCTGGCAAAGACAGAAAATTCACAAAAAATTGAAAAATTTAGGGGTACGACACAGCAATGTTGAGAAAGGGTGACATCAGGAAACAGTCATTTTCAGCTTCACAGTTAAACCAAAAATGTACCTGATGCTGGTGAAATCACGTGCAGCCGAGAAAGAGTCTTGGAGACGTCATCAGCGTGTGACCTTTCTCGCGACCCTGACCTGCTGCAAGAACTGGGTCGTGGCGCAGCTGTGCGACCTCTTGTGGCCATTCTTCGTCTCTCGAAGGACAACGATCTGTCACGGGTCCGCGCCGACAGTGTGCTTAAACGTGTCAAGTTCTTCTCTGCTGATCGGTTATGTGGACTACACAGTGCACCAGAAATAAACACAAATATTCTTGGTCACCTCTACCAAGGTCTGAAACAGCATTCCACTGTCTATTAGAAGTTCTCCATGTTTCAAGTTGTTCAAGTGTAACCTCAAAACTTTTTACTACAAATCATCTTTCCCTGCTTAACCACATCTCATTCATCTAGTAACTGCACACATCTCCAATTCAAGCTTTCATGCCTAAACGCATTATAAGCTTGTGTATATATGCATGTGTACGTATGAATGACGACGTCTTACCTACTCCCATCAGGTACTGGCATCACACAGTCACCGTAAAGGGAGCAATGCCCCTCCGTTAGGAGTGCACCGGTGGATAAAGATATGACACTGGTTAGGGTTGGTGCTTTGTGTTCCCTTCAGTGCTTTCATATTGTTGGCTGGGTGGCAAGAAGGACGTGTGGACCGTCACGTGAAAAAAAATTCAAAGCACTAGTCTCAACCACGGAGAATCATCTGCCGTTCTCGCCCTTTCTTAATATTTGCAGCAACAGCGTAGTAAGCACTGGTACTGACAGCCAAACTCAAAACAACCAAGAGCAAATGTTCAAGGAATTTTGACAAAAGGCCGCATCGCATTCCGTGCTGTTATCAAGGACCGAGAGACCCTTTTCGATGCATACTGTTATTGACAAAGCAATGATCCCTGTTGCTGCAACGTTAATCAGGATCAAATGATCCCTTTTCTGCATACACCAAAACAGAAACTCCCAGTGATTTTCAATGGGCCAGACAACCCTCAAAAATTGCCCCTTCACGTGGGGAATCTTGAGCCCATCCATCTAATCCTTGGGCACATGAGATTCTGACCCCAAACTGCGGTTCAGCCATTTTTTCAGGGCTCACAAACATGACCAACAGACAGACCACGCCACTCCAGCAGTAGCAATAGGCCGCATCTAGCTGTTTGTCCGATGCAGCCCAAAAACTGCATCAAATTGGTTCAAAATGCTTAGCTGCTTATACAGTGTAATACAAGAAATGTCTTCAGACCTAAACACCATGAAATTACAGTATCGAGTGCAACACAAATAACACAGCAGTCCTGTTTTTGCATGGCTCACCAGGCGTTGCTGCTACGAGTCACTGCATCTCTGCTGTGCGACCGTGAAGTCTGTCTACCGCATGACAGCGAATTTTGTCGAGGTGTAGGTCGATCACGTGACAAACTGCGAGATGTGTCTCGGCACGAGACTGTCGTCACCGGCGGAAATGCTCGTGAACCTTTCCTAGACAATGCATAACGATAACGGCACTACATCTAATCACTCACTTCTCCTCCTACAACCAGGACTATGAAAACTACACCACATATCTGCAGTCGTCTAGCAGTAACAAGCCATATTGTGAGAGATCCCACGTTCAAATCACACAGTAGGCAGTTGCATTTGTTATGACAGCAACTGCGATATACCACCTTGGGTATGGGCTAAACAGTGCAAACACGTTTATTCAGTGCCTAGGTTGACTCAGGCTTCTACGCTCCATGTGATGTAAATAAGTATCAGCTTTCATGCTGGGTAATAACAATAAATGGCAATGCAAGCTGCCGGTAGTGTCAGCCTTTACCAGTGGACCAAAAACCCCAAGTCCAATGGCCAAGAGTATTGTCATCAGAAATGCAGCTTGCATTTTACTTTTAGGCCGCATCGCAGCAACAGTTAGATCGGGCCCACTGCTGCAGACAAAATAGCGTGACAAGTGTGTGTCTGTTGGTCACGACTAAGCCCTGCAAAAATAGCTGAATCAATCAAGATGTGGCTTGGGGAGTTGACTCGCATGGGCCACAGAAACCACGTAAAAATGGGTCAGTATCTCCCACAGGAAGGGGAAATTTTTGGGTGTTTGTTCAGCCTAGTGAAAAGCATTGGGGTCTCTGCTGCAGTGTACGCAGCAAAAGGATCAATCAATCGTCAATGACGGCATGCAGCAAAAGATAATTCAATCCTCATTAACGACACGTCATGTAATGCAGCCTTTTGTCAAAAGCTTTTGACCATTTATTGTTTTTACCAACCTTCTGAACTGGGCAAGCTCATTCGTGAGGCTCTTCAAGCGAACTTTCAAACTCCTCTCTCTTGCCTTCACTTCATCCAACTTAAACAGCAACAGTATGTGTTACTAACAATGCACAATTTCTGCACTGTAATGCTGGCTGAGTAAAGTAAAGTAAACGTCAATTTGTATAGCACATCGTCGTAATCACCTCTAGTGCGCTCAGGAATGGCACATGTTAGAGGGATCACCGTTATACCTGCCACCTACATGTTTATCCATAAATGGAATGAACCATCCTGCCTTTACTCCATAAGCATTCACTAGATGGCACCACCCAAGCGAGGTAGCAAACATCCAACTACAGCTCACTACTCATTTGTCACCCTCGAAAGGCTGAGTTGGCGGACCTTGTAGTGGACGGTTTACCCACATAAGTGTTCACCCTGCAGCTGCAGGCCGACAGGGAAAGTTCACCGGTCACAGACGGATGTTCTACCACTGTGCCACGTAACCAACCAACAGTGAGTAACAGTGAAAGTCAAATAATTTATTACTGTTTCGGGTTTTTTTGGCTCATGCATAATATAATCTGTATGGTGACAGCTCAATCTGCTGCAACAACCTTACTTTACTTACTTCAGGGTTTTATGCTGTTAATCCAGCAACAGAAAATGCACTTTCATGGACATTACCTAAACTGTAGAAGCCTAAACAAAACAGACCAGTCAATGGTAATGGCCATTGTAACGTTAGTAGCATCAGTAATGCCAGCAGCAGCAGCAATGCTACATCAATTCAGCTGCTGTCCCTTTCCATTCAATTATGTAAAATAATCCCAGAAAAATTGATCCACTATGTGTTATGCAATCAAATGACTAATCTCAACAAATGCGGACAACAATTTAACCCAAGTTAATTATGAAATTTTATCCCCCAAAAATACTGGTAATTTTTGCCGCTAAAATTTCCAGGTTAAAACTTTTGCTGATGAAATTTCCCAACATAACATTATCAACAGAAGTCTCCAAATATGTCCACCATAATTTTAGTCATTTCCATTCACATGTAGCAATGTTAAAGTGAAACACATAGGATGTATTGCAAACAACATGTTTACTAACCTCTTCAATAAGGAGTCGACATTGTTTGCTCCGCTTCAACATCAGCCGCTGATACTTCGCTTGTAATGTTGTCAGTTCTTCCTCTAAGCTCCGTACCATGCCTCTTAGCATCCGCAGCTCCTGGGCCGCATCACCATCAATTGTCATCTCTATCTGTTGACGGTAGTCGTGAAACTCTGCCTCCAATGCATCCTTCTCCTTCATCAATAGGTCATAGCTACATCACAATAAACTAGCATTATAATTTATAAAAATTAGCCAATTAGCTTTCCCATTACCTTCATGGCGAATGATTTTTTGTTTTTTTGTTGCCCAGTTCTAAGGCCAAACAGATTAACTCACTGCGTGTGCATAATTAGTCAATTAATTATTTATTTATTAAATACTAACCACAAAGGGCCATAACTGATTGATTGATTGAGTTAAGGTATAGTCCCACCCAACACACAATAGGTCACTTCTGCGACGTTCTTCTCCGCCAATCTATTAACTTAGTACTGGAAAATTAAATCTAACAGAACAAAAGCAAACATGCATCCGTAATAAAATATACTATAATACAAAATAAACACAATAACGCCATATTGGATGCATTTTACGACTGCCAACCTGGAAACAAAACGGGTCTCTTCTTAAGGAAATAAATAAGTAAGAAAGTAAGTTAACAAATAAGGAAGTAAGTACCGGTAAGCAAGTAAGTAAACAATTTGTATAGCACCGTAATCAACTAATAAATCAGGGCGCACTATAGCTGCAGAGCCTGTAAAGGGCATCTCCACAATTACGTGGCTCAAGCAGCAACCCACGTTCACAAAATGACCATTAAATACACAAATACACACAAATTTTGTCTAACCAGTCTTCTTTTCTGGAGTTACTCCGGGCTGTGTCAATTTCCCAACAGAGAATTAAGGGACAATCAACAGATTCTTAAACACTGGACGCCCTTCATGTCACCCAACCAGCAGCATCAAATCACTGATGTGAACTCTAAGCACTGAACAGTGAACACAACAAGACAGAATCAACCACTGACACCATCCTTTCTTATCTACGAACACGTCGAACAGACTCTTGAGGGAAGGGGTAGACTACTACACCCTTTATGCCAGCTCTCCAAAGCCAGTAAAAGGACAGGAAGAGTACTTATACAGCGCCATTTATGCAATGCATAGTCTCAAAGTGCTCATGCAGTACCCATGGTCACTAAAAAAAGTGTGCAATATTGTAACGGTCTACACTTCCAGAAAACTTTTGTGCTTAATAGTGACATAAGGTAGTAGTACATAACACAGGCCTTAAGAGGTTTACACAGCAGAATGTACACCATAATGCAGTACAGCAAAAGTAGCTAATTTGATGTAGATAATTTTTAGATCGTTACAATTAAAGAAAATGAACCGACTATCAACAGCTAAAGTCAGTGGAAAGAATCACGTTTTTGTGATGTCAACAACCTAAAGTTAACCGAACAAAAAATTTTGAACATTACAACTGGCTTTAACAACACAATAAAAGTTCATAAAGCCAAAGCAGCAAGTTTCTGAAAAACTACTTTCCGAACACAAACAGCTATGGCCTACTGGTAAAAGTGAAGAGAATTCAGTTCATTTTGTAGTATGGTATGGTATTGTAGGGCTTAACGACCCACTCGACACATTATAGGTCATTTCGAAGACGATTTTACAAGTCACATGACCCAACCAACAGTGTAATAGCACTGAAGAATGATAGTCTTCCAGGTCAAGGGCCAATCCCAAGGCTCAGCACACTAAAAGGTAAAAAGGATGTAATCAAAAAATTTCTACATATAGTACCAAGTACACCGATAACACCAAGGCGCTTGGAAGACAGCTAAGCCAAGCAAGATCAAAGCCCGATCCAGTCGACCGCGTACGAACTGCTCATTATATAGGTGTGCATATGATGTGCACAATTATGATGCACAACAGCACAGAGCTGGTCAAATAATCTCCCCTCTTACCATCCGGACTATCACCACAGCTCGGATGTTGTCTGTTGGAGGGGAGAGGGGCCAATTCGTAGTAAATTGTACAACAATATTCACAGCAGTGTCAGAAAAGATAACGCGGTTCACTTACTCTCTTCTCAGTGTCTCCAGTTCTCGCTGTCGGTAATCTTTCACGTTCTGTAAACGACAATACCACCTCTGTATTCACGGAGGTTTCCAGCTGAACATGACTCAGCCGGTTCCTCTCGGTCCACAACACAACCTCTGTGGGAAATTGCTATTTGATGGGCTGGATGCAACCAACCAAAACCGTCAAAACATTGAACTCGTCCACAATGAGTCACTCACTGGCATCGTCCTTTCTTCATCTAACTCCAGACTAGAAAGAATAGGAATGTGTATTGCTCCCTCCAGCTTATGCAGACGCAAGAAAGGTACATTTATTTGCTATTAGTTAAGACTAATGTTCCCAAAATGTGATCTTACAGATGCATCAAGTTCAAAGAACGCCTGCCCAAAGTCTTTACTTCAGTATACTAGTTGTAAGCAAACATCCCACACATTTCTAAATCACATATACACACACACTCCTAAAGAGGCAAGACAGGCAAAGCTGCAAGACTGAAAGAATTTCAATACATTAAAAATTAGCCCAGACTCTTTGACTCTTCGCAACTGACGTTTCTGCCAAGTTCAAAGTCACGTAACACCAAAACTAGGACTAATACCCAAAATCCGGTCGGATAAAATTTAGATTATGTACCCTAGTTTAAGATTAGTGGTCATTTTCCAGCTCCTATTGTAAATGGCAGAGGAGACAGCTTTTGAAAATAAAAAGATTTCCAACTTTCAACTTTCAAAGGCTCATGACCTTGACCTTGGATCGGGTCATACTGCATAACATCGTGCATCACTCATCGACCTCTACCTACACACCAAATTTCATTGAAATCAAAGAAACTTTTTATGGACCGACCGACGTACGCATGTACATACATATGTAGGTACGTACATATGGACAGACGGACATTTGAGACCCACTTTATTAGGTCAACTCAGAAGAGTCGACTTATAAATGAAAAAATCACCTGTTGCTTAAGAACATCAATATCCTGCTGAAGTTGCCTGATGGTACTTTGTAGCAAGCGTGGATCAGGTTTTCCGACATATGGCAGAGGAAGTGGGTAATGAACCCTAAAAACAGTGACAGTCAATAACGATGGTACTTCTTGCATACAACAGTAACACTCATAAAGTCTCAGCTGCAACACACAAGAGACTGTGCAATGCTGTTTTATGTTCAACGTATTACGACTTACTTAGCTGGAGTTTAACGTCCCCTTTGAGCACAAATATGGCCATATCAGAGACGAAAGGTCAGGGGTGGAGAACTATCCCTACCCAGTAAAGGAATGCCAGCGATGTATTAACCTCAACCCTGGCCGTAGCACACACTACGTTATGCATATGTGTCACATATTGCATAGATGCGGCCTACTGCTACAAATGGCACACATATTGTAGTCTGCGTGTATGTCTGTCATTGTGTGTTGATCACATGAGTAAGCCATGCAAAAATAGCTGAACCAATCATCAGCCTGTTTCGGAGGGGTGGTGGTGGTGGTGTGGGGGGCATTACTCACGTGAGTCCAAGAAATCATGTGTTAGATGGGGGTCCAGATCAAACAAATGCATTAACTGCCACAAGGGGTGACAAGATGGCAATGCAGTCTTTTTCCAAATTACTTCGGACGCTTGTCTAATAAATAACAACACATGTATCACATAACATTAAAACTATCAAGAATTAATTCCACGTCCACCTGCACAACGCTATGCCAGCGCAGTATATGCTATGTCTCTCTGTCACAAACAAGTGTTTTATCGAAACGGCTGTAAGGTCTGAAATGGTTTTTGGCACAGAGGCTACCCTCCACTTATCCTCCACTGTGTTATAAAGGATATCTTAATCAAAAGTAAGAGTACTTTCCTCTGGAACGTTGTAAAAACTCATATTTTATCAGACGTTTCTGCATTTTTGCAGCGGCACACTGATCATCACAAATGCTGTCAACTTAGTTCAACTGACAACTGTCGCCAGTTTATTACACTATATGTCATGCCCAGCGTGTTTACAACATGATGAGTGTGACATAGAGCTGAAACTTGTCATTATAGCGAAGGCTTCATTTTTCACATTCAACTTGATTAGTAATCATCCGGAAAAAACCTGTTTCCTTCAGCAAATAATAGATGTTGAAAATGGAACAATCCAGAAACAGGTAAGTGATGAAATGTTTAAATGCAATATTTAATGTCCAACTCGACACATTTTTAGAAGACCAAATAAAAGATGCAGAAGACAGTAAAAAAATAAGTTATAAATTCCGTCGTTTTTGAAATAGGATGCAAGAAAAATATGGAAAAGGTGGATCCATCTAAATGACACAGAAAACTTGTTTCATAGCCATTATCCAGGTTAACGTGTTAGCCGGCATGCCAGTTAAGAACTGCAGGATTTTGTTGGAGCAGTCTTACTGTCTGCATGTTCCTGCTGACTGCAACTAGCATAATCGATTAGGTCGAAGACATAGGAGTCTTCCTCAACAATATTATCCACGTAGTCTCCGTACCATCATCCATGTAAATGACACACAATAACGAAACATGCTATCGGATGATGAAGCAGAGTGGGAATTAAGCTAAAAGAACTAGGGGATCCGCTGCCCCCCAAGGTCAACATAGATGACAAAATAGGGGGTTGAATACACGAACTAGGATAATCAAACCTCCCCAAACCCTGGTAATTCCCACACTGTGATGAAGTAGGAAAAGTTGTGTTCATTATTCCACTTTCAGTACCAAATACGATTAAGGTTTAAGTTGCAACATAAGTTCTACCGAATCTGACAGAGCTAGAATTCTACATACCGATCAAACTCAACAGTGTAAGTAACGAGGAGATATTTCTTGTTGCTTGGTGCCGATGCAACAGACTGACCAGCTGGCATTCTACGAGTCTCTGTCTCTGCCTTCTGCGCTTTCAGCAGCTCCAGATCAGCGTATGTCAACAGGTCCAGAGTGACAGAATCACTCACCTAAACAAGTGGTCAAAGAATTCTGACGACAGGCCGCTGTCGCAGGGGGGAGGACTTTTCTTGGGAGAAAAGTTAATGTGACACCAGCCAGTCAGAAGCAATGCAGTCGGTTACAGGAGTTGCACTGATGCCGTTATTGATTTTTTTGCTGCATACACTGCAGCAGTAACTCACAACGCTTTTCAATGGGCTGGACAATCCCAAAAAACTGCCCCAACCCCTTAGGGGATCTGGACCCCATCTAATCCACAGTTCCTTCGGCCCAAGAGTCACCGACCAAAACAACATCTTGATCAAATACAGAGGCTGGAGATGTAATGAGTGCTGAACGAACGGATCTATAAGAACAGTAACGTCCATCATATTCAACATTCAAGCAAGAGTACAATTTTCTTAACATGTGTTCTGCATGGTCAACACTTGTAGTGACAGATAGACTGTGTTTCATGAGAACCCTGGGTCGATTCACAAAAAATCTTAGGAAAAATCCTAAGTTTATCATAAGTTTTTCCTAAGTTTATCTCTTAAGTTTATCCTAATTTATAAAGTTAAGATTTTTATAGACTATTACATGTAATTTATTAAAGCAATCTTATAACTTACTAAGTTCTTCCTATATATACATGCAGACAATTCTGTAAAGAAATGTCAAGTCATTTTTGCAAAAAATTGCATTTTTCTTATTAAGGTGATCTAAGTTTTTCGTAAGTTCATCATAAGTTTATCTTAAGATTTTCCTAAGTCACACTTTATCCTAAGTTTTTCCTAAGTTTGTCGTAAGATTTTTTTGTGAATCGGGCCCCAGGATTTTGCATCTTTACTACATTCATCTATACTGCCTACTCCAACATGGAAAACAAGTCACATCTGCAGGCAGCTCTAAGTTTGCTAGACTGAAGTAGAACCATTAATTACCAATAGCTGACAAAACTAATACACAGAAAAGTTGAATAAACATTGAATTACACATCTATGCGATAACATTAAATTATGCCACACATCATTAACCTGCGCAATCGCTGACTCCAGCATCTCCACAAAAACGGGAAACTTCTTGAAATTTCCTGTCTTGAATGTGATATCTTCAATATCTGCCGATTTCAGAAATTGACACAAATCAAGCAACACTGGCAAACAATTTGTTTTTGCATCACTATGATCATACTGCGATCTATGCATTCAAAATACTTAAAACATCTCAACAAGAAGACATGGACTTCGATGCCCTTGTGTCGATGTGGATGCCTTTATCAGTACACACCACCAAGATGTGACCTTGACCTTTGACCTCCAGAATCTAACCAGGTTATCAGTAGGGGCTAACAAATATTCCCTGTCAGTTTTATCAAAACTGTTTGAGCTGTTCATGAGTTATCATGGTAACAATATCTGACCAGACAAACGGACAAAAGAATGGACAGACAAACGGGACAGACTGAAAACATAATGTCAATTTTGCTATAGGATAATTACAGTATAAACTAGACTTTTTATTGTAATTTTCGATTGTAAACTTTTGTATGATCTTTAACCTATGCAGCAGTAAGACAAATTAACCATGTCCATAGAACTTCAAAAACTACTATACACATGCTGAAGCTATGAGCTGCACTGCTTTGAGCAACCACTTGCTACAGAACTGACCTATCCATGGGCCAGCCAGCCGGGCAGCATAGTCCGGTCACCAGATCAATTAGTGACGGCCACCGGGATGGACAGTGAAAAACTAACCACTGTGCACTCACTAACTTCTTGCAGCATTGTACTACTGATGGTGGACATCTCAGTTGCTGTAGCTGAGCCTGTAGGACTGTCACAGCACGCTGCCTTGTTGTTTATGTACTATCGTCCAGTCATGCTCATGACCACAGCAACTGCCACTGCCAGCCTGTTTGCGTTTACCCCCAGTCCGCGATAGAACACATACAATATGATAGGGAAATCTGTAATGTAACTAAAACCAAAACTGAAGAATAAGGAACCGATAAGCTCACAAGATACGGTCCTCCATGGAGGCTAATATTGGTGGATTAAAGTCCCAAAATGCAACCATCATTGACAGACCACCTGTTTTCAATGATCATTTTTCTTTGAATGGATGAGTAGATACTCAATGTGGGTTTACCTATACTGTCTATATAGATTGTGATTCAAATATATGGCAACTTACACAACCACGTGAAAACAGATACCATTTAACAAAATGTACACCTCAATTGGAGTTACAAAATGATCACCTGAAAAATGTGACCCTTACTACAGGACACCATTCCTGACACCACTAATCACACTCACATAGACCTTAACATCAGGAACTGAGAGAGTCAAGCACCTTGAAACATCAATGGCAATGACCTAAAGCATCTTCCATGATAATAATTAATTTAACTATGATACAGCAAATTTACTTATCGTTACATTTCTTTTGTGCCCTACAGTTTTGACGTGAAAAGTGCAACCCCAATTCAAAACAGACATGTGGTCACAGGGGGTAAACATTCTGAAAGAGGTCTTCAGCCCACACTAAAATGACCAGAGACATGCGCAAAAGAACAGCTGAAAGCTCACAATTAGCATCAAACATGTTACGCCACTGGTCAGTGGATGTATGCTCTTCGACTTGAACAGTTAATTGGCTGCCGTTCTGTACGGACAAGCTCACTGTATACTCAACGCCGCCAAACGTGAATGTTGCGTATCGCTCAGTGTCGACTGCCATCTTTTCTGCCAGAAAATACAGAAACAAAAATAATTTACAAATGCAAAAATTCTTAGGAATTAAAATAACTGTCAAAAAATGACACAATAACTTAAATTAGTTCCAAGCCTGAACAGATTTATGTACATTGCCACAAAGAATATTAAACAACGCAGATTTCGACAACCTGTAGGTACATCCGACGGCATCTCCATCAATTCAGCCGTTTTTGCACAGCTCACAGTAGTGTTCCTATACTTTACAGTGAGCCGCCACTTTTCCCACAAAATTCTCCTTCCTCTTCCGAGACCGGGGCTCCCGTCTATGGTTT
>Ga0209780_1000784_pt1 | contig 18721 bp, 12 predicted proteins | sample WorMetexBAHAMAS2_FD_187384 | JGI IMG/M metagenome (GOLD analysis project Ga0209780, IMG submission 187384) | Marine gutless worms symbiont microbial communities from Max Planck institute for Marine Microbiology, Germany - Inanidrilus exumae... | ecosystem: Host-associated > Annelida > Digestive...
GTTCATCCCAAACTGTCGACACTGTGTAGAGTTGTCACTGACCTGCTGGCTCAAGGCCACATCACAGTCAGTCTAGACTCACTAAGTTTAACTACCACAACAGCGTCACATAGTGTAGTAGGATTAAAGTGACTGTCACACTAGCTGCTTTTACTGTTTTTGTCTTCAAGATATTTCTGCAGTTCTTTGAGCCAGAAGTAGTAAGACTAGCTGCTGCTTCGTTGCAGTCAAAAGGTGCCGTCTGCTGTTGCATATCATGTCTGTGTAATATCTTGCCAAAAGTCTGTAACAAGGCTTTTGGTATTAATGCTATTATAACAAGTATATCAAGTCCTCCTTATTGTTGGCCAGAATGTACGCTGGCCGCGTCACATGTTGCCTCCTGGTAAGTGACGATGAGTATGCTGATGGGACAGACGGACAGAAGGACGGATGCCAGACCGTTACATTACACTTTTTGCTAGACGTGGCCGCATAATAGTGTGATGTTGTTAACAGTTAAAGCTAATGTCACACTACTAGTTATTCTGTGATAGGTGACTGTTGCAGTCAGTGGAGCACATCCATAATGTCTTGCAAGAAATTCCCAATCTTCTCTTATTGTTATGAGTATGTCATGGTAACCAGGTTAAAGTGGGTGGCGGACTAGTTGTTAATTACTGGGTTGTAGGTGATTGTTGCGGTGATGAGGCCATTGTCTACTCTCGTGGAGCACATCCATGATGTCTTGTCAAAACTCGCTGGCATCTCTTGTGTTGCTGCCATGCACTGTAGCCCAGAGCTGCCACAACTGTACGTCGTCATGGTTGCTACAGATTATATTGACAGGCAGGCTTGCCTGCATGGCAAATACTGCCAATGTGTTTATGTGGACGTTGATTTTTTGTACTTTTTTTACCACATTAGTGACATTTTGCACACATGAGCAAGGTAAAAGTTACCTGGAGTGGAATTTCGTTGAGTTTGAAAATTTTTCCCCGGCTGGTACTGCATTGCCCTTGAGTTAACGTTTTTGATTTCTAGTTCAGTGTGTGTTCAGATTATAGATATTGCTGTATGTCATGGTAAACATTGTACATAAGCTGCTTCCTGTTTGATTATAATCACCTGTCGAATTTGTCTCAGGTAACATCCACTAAAGATGGGGAGGTTGTGGAAAATGGTAGAAACAGTCTTCGCTGCAGTGCTGAGTCACTGAGAGCATTGACAACACCGGCAGCAGAATGAGTGCTGAATGGAGAATGGTGAATGGTTCATAACAACCGTGGTTTACAGTGTATTCAGGAGGCATTTTGCACCAATGCACATTGTATTGTTTTAGCTGACCAAGTCCACATTGGAGATTTAAGGCTAATGTGGACGGCTGCAGGGGTCATTTTGTGGACTGCCAGTTTTTTTGTTGTTGTTTCTCATTCTTTCTATTTCCGTTTTGCTGTAGTTGTATTGCATTTTGCGTTGTATTGTATTTTCTGCATTTGATGCTCAACAGACTTCAAGCACTGGTGTCAGAGAGCCAGCAAAAATGGATTTGGATGTTTCTTACCTTAGGAATCAGTTTGCAGATCATGAAAGGATGAGGCCTGTGGGTGATGTAGGCTACTCTGATTGTTGTCAGTGCTTGGAGTTTCCTCCACGGCTTCGATACTGTTGATTTACTGATAAGAAGGGTGTCCAACGTGTAAAAGTTTACACCATTTGTTACCAGATGTGTTTTGGAACAGCTCGAGGGAGAAAAGCAAGAACAGACTGACCCAAGTTGAGCTGAAACTGGCCTCTAGACTGTTGTTGTGTGATGTTCAAAAGGTGTTTATTATATAGATTTAAATTGCCAATAAAATGTCAAGTTCATTGATTTACTGCAGTCTGGGTGGCAAATACAACTGTCTGATCACGTTGACTCGTGTTCTGTCTCCGCAACTGATGAGTCACTGCTCAACACTGGTTCACTATGATGCTGACGACATTACCGGCATTGATGATGTTGTCAGTAAATATCGGCTGCAGTGCATCGTACTACGCAGCGTGCATGCGCAGACCAGCTCCACTGAAAACATCGGTTTGATCATCCACTGCTAGTCTCTCTGTTGCCTTTTAGCTCTCACACATGAAATATTTTTACCATGCCAACAGTAGTCTTATAGGTAGGGTTTTAAGTGGCACTTATGTGTTTGTTTGCTTGTTTGATGTCTCTGTTTTTTGTTTTTAGCCATGATCATGTGCAAAACAGCTGTTAAACTGCTGTGTCTACGTAATGATAATTATTATTATTATGCACTGATTATAGTGACACAGGGCACTGAAAGTGTTGCGGGAGTGCTTTACAAAGTCATAGGGTGTTTGGGTACGTTTGTCATTCATGTGATGTTTATCATTTAACTGCTTTGATATTGTTGGTTTAACATCTTGAAGGGCACCTGGCTTTTAAGTGCTCCAGGCCAGCAGTCTTAACATTTTTTGCATATCGTCTTGGGATTAATGGCTAGTCACACGTGAACTTGAATGAAATAGCCACTCACATTGTCTGTGCATATGTGTGTACTTGTGTCTTTGTATATGTGTGTGTGTGTGTTTACCCACACCAACAGCAGTCGCGGGAGTAGGGTTTTCACGGGCATTTGTCTGTCTGTTTTTCTACATGATATGATTGTCTGTCTGACTTTGTGCACGATATCTCAAAAACTGATACAGCTAGGATCTCCAAACATGAATTACATATGTTCCACTATGATTTCTGGAAACTCATTTATTTTGGAGTTAAAAGGTCAAACGTTATTTGTCACAAGTCACAAAAACAGTGACGGCATGGATCATTGCATTCTCATGAGTATTGGCTTTATCTAGTCTTAACATTGTTCTGAACCAGCTAACTGTTGTAAACACTGACTGTTGTTTTGTGATCAGGGGATGTTGAAGAGGCAGGCAGTGACACCAGTCTAGTGCAGCAGCAGCAGTTGACAGTGATTGTGTCACCAGCTGTCACTGCTAACAAACAACTCGTGTATCTGCTTGAATCCAAGTAAACAGGTGTTTCATTTGGACAGCAACAGCACAATCAACGTACTGGCCCACCGTGGTGTGTCGGCCGCGGCGCCGACCCTCCACGCGCCTGGCTGCCGGCCGGCCGGCCGGCCCACCAGCATCGTTACAGATGCCGACAGACGACGACGACAGACAGACACCAGCGACCGTTACTAGTTTGTCCCCTTTACATTATGTGTTTCTTAGTAAATTTCATAACAGTTAATAATCATAAATAATTAATTAATAGTTAATAGTACTTGGTAATAATTAGTAGTAATAAGTTGCTTATTTATTGTACACCTGCAGGTTCGGCATGACGTTGGTGGAGCGTTGCTATGACAACATTGACGTGATGACTAGTGGATCGGCGGTGGCTGATGAGTATGCTGACGTGGTGGTGGACGTATCCACGTGCGTGTTAGTTCGTGACATCAGTCTGCTGCGTGATGCTGACCAGTCTCAGGCACTTGCCCTCAGTGTCTCCTCCTTCGCTGCCAAGTTTCTTCGCTGTTGTGTTATCCTTGCACCACTTCATCTGCATACCGACCCTGCCTCCCATCTGCTTGACCCCGCCTCTCATAGGTGAGCTGCTGTTTATTGCTTGTCACTGTTATTGTTTTATAGGATTCTGTGTTATTACGTTTTAGTACTGTCCTATAATTAGGTCGACTCTTCTGACTCGACCTAATAAAGTGGGTCACAAATGTCCGTCCGTCCATATGTACGTCCGTCTGTCTGTCCACAAAGAAGTTTCTTCGATTTCAATGAAATTTGGCGTGTAGGTAGAGGTCGATGCCTGATGCACGATGGTATGCAGTATGACCCGATCCAAGGTAAGGTCAAGGTCACGAGCTGTTGAAAGTTAGAAATCCGGCCATATTCAAATGCTATCTCCTCTGCCATTTACAATGGCAGATGGCAACTGACTGTTGATTCTTAAACTAAGGGACAATATCTAAATTTGATCAGGCCGGATTTTTGATATTTGTCCTAGTTTTTGTGTCACTTGACTTTGAACTTGGCAGAAACATCAGTTGCAAGGAGTCGACCGTCAGTCCTGCACGGGGCTGATGTTTTCTCTAATCAGTGCTGTGACATTTTTGGTTGGGTGACATCCTGCCCGTGAACATATCTGTGCCACTTATTTGCAAAGGTTGTCTTTCAGAACAAATGTAGACTGAAAATTAACTAACCCAGGTTCACTTGGAAATTGGCTGTCAAAACAGAGATAGGCAAGTCGTGTTATCCTATAAAATGACAGAGCAAAGTCGTTTGCAAGCCATATGGCCTGTGAAATTGCTTTCAATATACAGTTATTCTAGCTGACTGAAGAAAGCAGCTACAAACCCAGAAATAAGTGTAGTTGTCTGATGTGACTAACATTATTGTTACATAGTAAGTAAGTAAGTAAGTAAGTCAGTTTATTAATGTTGTAGCATATGACAATGCTAAAGCCTAGATTTCAAAAATACGTGTCCTAAATACAGGACATAAAACGTTGTATACATTCAGTTAGCACACATAGGAAACAAGTGCAACTATGCAATGCGGAAAAACCAACCAATTAAAATAATGAATTCTGTGACTAAGAAGAACGCATTAAAACAATAATACCACGAAATACGAACAGCTTTAGTTACCGAGGGATGATTTATTTTAATTTTGGTTGGTAGCATGTCATCTTTGCACCACCTCATGTTGAATTGAGGTTGCTTTATGCATACACTTGATTATCTGCTTCCATCTGTTTATAGTAAATGAAATAACAGTTGATAATCATTAATAGTTAATTAATGGTTAATAGTACTCGGTAATAATAGTAACAATAAGAAAAATAAAAACAGTATCAGCTGCACAGCATCAACACAACAGTGATAATTTGTAACAAATGTACAAAGTAATTTGGCAAAAGGCCGTTTAGCCGACTTGTCACCCCTCGCAACAGTGAGTGGATTTGTCCGATCTTGACCCCCTATCTAATACATGTTACCTTGGGCCCACATGAGTCAGCCCCTTCTTTCGGGGGCTGATGCACATGGACTCAAGGAAACATGTATTAGATAGATTGGATCGGTTTAGCCTTTTTGCAAGTCACAGTCATGTGACCAGCACACAGTCAGACAGACAGGCAGGCAGACCACACTACATATGACATCTGTCATAATAGGCCACATCTATGCTATCCATGCAATGCAGCCTGGTAATAATGTGCATTGTATAGCACTACTGGGTCTGGAGATGCACAGGCACTGGTGGCAGACATATGAGGGTAGGCACAGGTGAATACATAGGTCACTAAGTGTCAGGAAAATTTAAGTGAAGAAATGAATAAAGTGAAGCATGGTGAAATTAAATAAAAATCATTTGTCTTTGCATTTGTTGTACTTGTTGGTGATTACGAGGTTGTTGATGCGTTTGTCAGTCATCATGAAAAGTTGGAGAAAACATTCGAAGTGTTCTCACAAGTTCTTGATAATTTTGTTGCTAAGGTCTGCAGAACTTCATTTCTCATTCACTTTTTCTGCGATCTGATCTTGCCATCGATTTTAAAAAGAATGCATTTCTCAAAATACTGTTGCTACAGATTTTTTTCTGCAGTGTTTTATGTCTGAAAATAGAAATTGTTTGTTTGCTTACTTAACTTCCTTCCTTACTTTCTTCCTGTACTTATTTGCTTACTTGTTTACTTCCTTACTTATCTACTTCTGTTCCGTTTCCAGGCCGAAGGTTATAAGAGGCAACAAAACCTAGTTTTAGTTTTTTGTGTTAATTTTGTGTTGTTGTATATTTTGGGTATGGACACATGTTTGCTTTTATTGTCTTAGATTTAGTTTTTCAGTACTTAGCCAAGAGAAGAGAAGAACGTCTCTGAAATGACCTATTTTGTGTCGGGTGGGACATAAAACCTTAAGTCAGTCAATCATTTGAAATAATGTTGTTTATTTTACTACAGGTTTTATTTTTTTGCAGTGTTGTATGTCCAAAAATAGAAATGTTAGTTTTGCACACAATTTTAACAGAACTTTAACCCGGGCGTCTGTCTGTGTGTAGTTGATGGTGGCAGATAATGTGGAAGAGGTGGCGTCCATCATACGATGTGTGGCTGATGAGATGTTGTCACAGAATGGACATCAACTCACTGGAACTGAATGTATCACTATTGACCCTACACAGGTCCTCATTAATATGCACGAGCTCCTTGGTATTATTCATTAAAATTAATAAATTATATAGGACACATGTATAGCACCTTGTCATGTCTATACTTATCTCTAAAGCACTCAGAATGGTACCTGTTAACAAGGGATCACACAGTTTTACCTGCCTCCACACGTTTATCCACGAATGGAATGAGGCATCTTGCCTTTGATCCCCAACCACAGTACATCACTGCACTTTGGTAAGTACTCATTTCCAGTCCCACAGAGGGTAGGTGGCTGAGTTGGCCTAGTTGGCTGGTTACACACCGAGGTGATATGCCTGCCCAAAAACAGTCACCCATCCCAGTACCAACCGATCGATAGTGCGGAGGCTGGAGGTCAGACTCATGACTGTTGAGTCACATGTCTCATGCCCTAACCATAGCCACCATTGTCTTGATACTACACACGTTTTTGTTTATGTGCCGTCTTCTTTAATGTGCTCTAGCTCCTTTACAGATTTTAAATTATTATAGTTAAGGGTGTTTTGTGCCCCCTACACTTTGACTGAGGGCACACTCAAATGTCTGTTTCGGCAATAGAGACTTTTCTGTTGCCGGATCCAGAATCTGGAACGATCTGCCAAAACTTCTCAATAAATCTCTACAAGTTTGCTTCTCTTGTTGTTGCTGTTCATGTGGCTGTTGGTACTACTTGCTATTATTCTTGTTGCAGAAAGAACTGTGTTTGCTGAGGTATCCTTGCTTCAACTCAATCAGGTGATTTTATCTTCTGATGTGTTTCTTTATTACCGGTTGTGGTTCATTGTTAAGGCAGTCAATATTGTCATGTGGCAAACTTGTGGGAGTGTATAAGTAGTGGAACCTAACCAAAACCAGTTTTGGTTTCATATAGTTTTTGCCAGTTTATTACACAAATTTTTTCACATTACAAAACCTTCCTCGTGTGTGATTTTAATGGCAGCATGCTTGTTTTCATGGCCTGAAGTTTGCTTTTCCTTTCATGCTGGTTATCGCTTCTTTTGTTATTTGCATCCATGAACATTAGCCTGATAAATTACACGTTGGCTAATAGTTGGTATCATTACCATACTATTTCAGGGGCAGATCCAGAAGGTGTGCCTAGGGGGGCGAAAGGAGGCACCTGGGGCCGAGGTCAAGCGCCGAAGGTGCGAGTCGCCATAGGCGCGAGGATTGAGGCTCCGAAGGGTGTAGGGAGGGTTGTCCCCTCCCCAAATTTTTCCGATTTTTGAGCTCAAAAAGGCGAGTTTTGGGGCATTCTGGGACTGATAAAACCTACTATAGATCGTCCTGGCATCTCGATTTTTTGGCCAGCATCTGTGTAGGGGGCAATCGCCCCCTCGCCCCTCCTGTGGATGCGCCCCTGTACTATTTTCGTATTGACTGAGAGCAATACATTTGCCACTAACTGAAAAAACCACCAACACCTTACCTGAATTATGTCGGTGTAAAGTGCATGGGTTATAGATTCCTTTGTCTACGATGACTTTTGAACACTAGTTGAAATTGCATTTTTAACATTCTGTTTATTTGGCATGTTTCTTTGCCTTATTTCCCATCTCTTAATATTTACAACTGTGTGAATTTCGTCAAGCAAATAAAGCATGATGATGATGATGAAGTGATGATGATGATGTGATGGATGCAGTGCTCAGCTGTTGCTGAAGCAAACGTCTCATCTTGACATTTCTCAGCTGCAGCAACTCAGTGTCACTCGGCTCTCAGAACTTTGTCCACAGCTGCCGAGCAAAGTCATCCAGGTACCCATTTGGCAACTTTGAAAACCTTTCTGATGACATTTTGGGGAAATAAGTTAGGTTGGAAAAGTTGCGTGGTGAAACAAAAATGGAAGGCAGTACTATAGCAGTAGAGTCATCATTAGTTACAACGGCCCTTCTTTTGATCTTGCTACGAAAATAGTGTGTCAGATTTTTTTTGGTTTATGTCTGCCCCCAGGTACCTTAGCTGCTAGTATTGGAACTCAATGCCCTTCTGGTCTTTTTTGTACGGAGGAAACCGGCACATTTTCGCTAAGTCAGTCGTTCAGAAGTAGCATTTTGTGTATCAGTGTCATGTTGTTGTGAATCTGGAGATCTTGAGATGTGGTCTTTGTGTCATGACAGTGTCAGTGGTTAAAGCATTGGACTTGCAAATGACTGTCACATGTTTGATTCCTGGCCATTCCACTTTCATGTAGCGGGCTTGGGCAAGTTGCTGTCGCAAACACACACACACATATACACACGTTTGTCTCTGGTATCATGCAGTGTAATATGGCTCCAGCTTAATTGTGGTGATGCTCTGTGGTAGGAAGTAGAGGCAGATATAGTTTATTCCGGTTAAGACTAGAAGTATGGTTGATAATCCCTTGTTAACTCATGCTGTACCTAAGTGCCTTGGAGAAGATGTGTCATTTATAATGCACGTAAAGGCAAAGGCTTCCCATGCTCATTACCGAGCATTAGTCTTGGAGCTGATCCTGGTGTACAGGCGGTCAGCCTGCAAGTGACTATAAGTCATCCACCCGGCGGTAGGCTGCCATTACTTTTTGCCAGGCCTGCGGTTACCTTCCCAGCTGCAGAGCATCACCGCTTCATGGCTGGTATGGTACCGAGTTATACTGTTTGGTGACAAAGGCACATCATAGGTGTAAACAACTTGTCCAAGGTTGTTACGCAGCTTTTCACCAAGTAGGATTCGAACCCACGACCTGTTGATCGCAAATCCTATGCTCTACCTGTTGCGCCACCACACCACCTAAAACTATAATGCACCACCAGTATGCAAATCTACAGGCTTTGCTATACTTTAGAAAATGTGACACAAAATGGTGAAATATGCAGTGAGAAGATGTTAGGAAAAGTGCAGTGTGATTTTCCTGAATGAATACATTTGACAACTCAGTGTTAATTTCATGTTTCCCGACACTGTAATTCACAGTGTACAGTATTTAAGATTTGCCTTCAGTGCATTGACACTGTTGGTTCTTGTTGATGTTTGGCGTCTCGGATTTACTGCAGCCAGTCAATTATTAAAGAACCACTACTCCACCAGTAATTGTAGAGAATGACCATAGATGACGGTTATGTGCTTGCTTATGTTGTAGATGTTTTGTGAGTACAATGAAACTCTGCTGCAGAATGGACAATGTGAAACATCCACTGACCAGTCCTGTCCACTGTTGGACACTCCAGAATCTCACAAACTCATGTCAGTCTCCAGGCCAGAACCCACATCTGATGTTGTAGTAGTTCGTAATGATGAAGATACCACTGGATTGCTCTCTGACCAAGTCAATCACATTAACCAAAACACTTTGCATCCACATCCTCCGAGTAGACTGGATTGTGGAATACAATCCAGTCCACACAGTGGATATGAACCATCACTTGACAGTTCAAGAAATTTTAAAATACAAGGCATGGGAAGACCTTTGTCCAGAGAAACCCAAGTTTGTGAAACGGGTTCATTCTTTGAGCAAAATGTGTCAGATACAGATTGTGGAAAGTATTATAACAGTTGTAGTATACCATCTGATTTCAGGCTGCTGCAAGACAGATCCAGACGTCATGAAGAGATTGGTAAGAAAGCGTCATTACCCAGTCGAAACCAAGTCAGTGTAACAGACTTGTCATTTTATGAAAATAGTACAGATGTCATTCCCAAAGTTTACGATGATAACATCTGTCAAAATGGAATGCCTTTTGGTGCTGAAGCCTCGTGTTTCAGTCCCAGATACACTGAAGCCCAAGAGAGGGAAGAATCCTTGTTCACTGTCACTCAAGACCACGACACTAACCCGTTCTTTGAGCAAAACAGAAGAGACAAAAGTCACAGGAAGTATTCCACTGATTGTGGAATTCAGTCCAACTTTGAATTTTTCCACATCCAATCCCAAAGTGCTGAAGACAGTGAGAGACAAGGATTCTTATTCACAGGAACACAAGTCCATGAGCAGAAAAATCTAGGTATAAATTTCTTGGAACACTTAACCGATGATCGTCTTGGACTTGGTGTAGCAGTTGAGTCTTCACAAGACAGGTTCAGATATGCACAGAGTAATGAAAGTGAGACATCGCTGTTACACCTCAACGATGAGGACCGGCCATCTAGGCCAAAGAGACTCAGAACCTCTGTTTTGGGCATAGCACGTCCTGGTGGCAAGAAGTCTTCACCAGCTTGTCACCAGTATGATGACCCAGTGAGATCAGAAAAAGTTAGAACCTCAGTGTCAGCAGAAACTCAGCCAACTGCAACCATATCTTCATTACCTGGTGCTGGTGGTGTACCAGTTGAGAAGTCACTCTGTACTGAAGAGTTAGTCTTGCCACTATCAAGGGTGTATAGTACAAGGTCAGTGTCACTAATGCAGTTGGAAGAAGGAATGCACGTAATTACTGCAGAGACTGTTGCCCACACTGTCTTTGCTGACCTGTCTCCAGAGTCTGAAATGCTGAACTCAAGAAACACACCCGCCCAGAATCTTGCGATTGGTTGCTATGACACCAAAGATGAGAGGAATGGAAATAATGCCACCATTTTGTCATCGGATAGTTCTACTAAATTTGCAACAGATGCATCTAATCATGTACAAGTTGACGATAGAGTTCAAGAGATAATTCTGTCTCCATGTCAAACTAGTACAGCTGTTATCAATAGAGTGCCTTCTAAGACATCCACCTCGTATTTGTCTGGCAAAACAGATAGGGCAGATATTGCTGGTGGCTGGAAACCAGTCTGTGGTCAAACGGTGGTCCGCAAACTGCCAAAGCCATCTCAGAATTCCATTTCAAGTACTTCTGACCGTGTCAGAAAGCAACCCCAACCAGTTCAAGATTCCTTGTGGACTACTTTTGATGGTGCTGCTAAGAAATCTGGAATCCTCAGACAATCAGTTTCGGGCCAGGAGAGGTTTCTTCCTGCAGAGAAAGATCAAGAACCCCTATTGGCCCCATCTGCCTCTATGTCTGGTGTACATGGTAAGTCTGGAAATGTGATGAAGAGCCAGGGTCCAGCATATAGCCAGGGTACATTTGCAGATATGCCAATTACAAGTTCTGTGGGAGAAGGACTTGGCTTGGCCAGAGTTCAGAGTTTGACGAGGAGTAGTAATGGTGACTGTCAAAGTACGTTCAGAAAGCCAGTAACTTCTGTGAAGAACTTTGTAGAAGTACCATCAAGCAATAGCAGTGAGCCAGTGAAGAGGTTTGAACCAGAAACAGTTGAGGGTAGTCAACTCCTGCAGACAGGTTCTATTGGTCAGTGGATTGAGTTGGCCACAGTTCAGAACATGCAGAAGAGGAAGACCTCGGGCAGTGGTGACACTAGTTACTGTGGTGCTGGTGATTTCCCTCCAAGAAACAGCAGCAGACTTGATGCAGTAGGATTTCCATCCTATCAACCTGGCTCGGCAACTGAGAGTTCTTTCGACAGTAGGTTTGATTCAATCAGGGTCCATAATATGGAAAAGAAGAGAACTGACGACGGTAAAAAAGGGAAAGAACATACAGTGAGCAAGTGGGATAAGTTCCAGGAGGTTGCTGATGTACCTCGTCATCAGCAACCGCCAGTGCATAGCTCAAGCCTAGTAAGAACCACAGATCACAGTCCTTTCCAGCACACTCAGACACCATCCACTTCAAATCTGGTAAGAACACAATCTGCCGCCACACAGCCAGTAATAACACACACTGCCACATCAAGTCTGATGCAGAGTCCTTTCCATTCTGATGTTCAGCAGTTCTCAGCTTCAAAAAAGCCGGAAGTGGCTTGTGTGACACCTCAAGTCCGTCAGCCACTGCGAGCTCTCCACCTTGGCCACAATGCTGCAGCGAACACTCCGGCAGGTGACGGTGTATACCTTTGCCATTTCTGACTGATCTGTCCATGTCTTTTTGTCTGTTTCCCTTCAGAGCTCTGATACTGTTGGCTGGGTGACTAGAAGGGCATCTCTCCTGTAAAATATGCTCAGTAGATGCTTTCGGGAGACTTGGCCTAGTCTGGATTGACTCCATAAAACGAGTTTGGTTAAACAAAACTGAAGTGAAATCAGTGTTTGTTGTTGTCTTCGCACGCAGACAGGAACAGTCGTGGATTGATGGTTAAGGCAGTGGATTTCTTTCTTGTAAGAATGTTAATATTTTTATTTTTGTACAACATTTCATCACTGTTCACCTAGTGACTGTACAAAATTGGCTTCTTTGGTGATGCAGGAGGAAGACGGGAGACGCAGCTGTCAGGCGTCCAGCGTGATGCTCGAGCGTGTGATCGCAGGGGCTTGCAGAGCATCTCAAGTGACGTGGTGACTAGTCGGACTGCCTGCGTCCACAACATGACGGATAGAGCACAGCCTGGTACAGGCAGCAGCAGCAGCAGTGGGGCAGCGGTGAAAGGAATACTCAAGAGAACGCCAGCGTCAATCAACAGCGTCAGGCTTGGTAGCACTTGAGCCTTCAGTTCATCATCGCCACCATCATCAACATATTTGCATTAATCCACTATGGCGTGATCTTGGTCTCTGTAAATTTGTGTTCCATCTTCCTATGGCTGCTAGTCAGTTCAAATTCGGTAGACACGTTGACCATGGCAAGTACTGCCGAACTGATGATGATATTTTCGGCACGGATGTTAATGCAGCCAATGGTGCATTACTGAGTCTAACAGTTAAAAGCAGAATTACTGATATGCATCTTTCAGTCTTTTAAATGTATGAAAACCAGGCACAGTTCATATGAAGGCCTGTCACAAGTGGCAGGTTCGGCATACAAAAAAACCCATTTTAGAAGGTTAAGTTGGCAGTCTCGATATACTCGTTAAACATGGAAGAGATGAAGACCATCATGCAAAAAGTAGGATCCTCTGATTCACCATGGTACATGACACTATAACTTTGATTGATGATTGATTGTTATTTTGTTGTTCATGTATGTATTTTGAACATACAGCAAATAGTAACGTTTTGCTTAAAGGAACGTTTAGAATATGTTCACTAATAATTGACTTGTCTGTCACAGCTGTTAATATTCTGCACTTGCTGTGTGGTACTTGCTGCCTGTGACGGTTCTCAAAGTCCTTCAGTGACGGCTTTCAAGTCTAGGCTCAAAACTTCTGTTTCTTCTAGATTTTTTACTGCTAGTGTGCGTTTTACGTGGTTTGACAACTGCTTAGCTGTTGATTTATCGGCTGAATGATGATGATGATGATGATGCTGTAGAACGTCAACAAATGCAGCTATTGAACAGAGAAGACTCTCCTCCGATGGACTTTGACTCTGACGAGGAGACATTACTCAGACTTCCTCATGACATGTACCTACCATCTCAAGGTGAGTGACAATACTCACTGAATGCATTCCATTATGTTAATTAGCTGTTAGCAGCCACCAATCTACTCCATGTCCACAAACTGTAGCCAGACACTCATTAATTTCAACAAATTATTGTACTTGGAGTGGTTGCTGGTGGCTGTAATGATGTGTTGGAAATGAAATTCTTTGTTAAATAGGTTGAGATTTTGCACCAAATCTCATTTCCTGCAAAGCTGTATTTGACAAACTACTTCTGGTGTCATTCTACTGTAAGCATGGGTGTTGCAGTCATGTGTGCATATTATTGTATGCAAATTAATTAATTTAAACTAAAATTACACTGTTGGCTGTGTGGACAGACGGATCACACAGTCCAGTGCCGAGAAAGAAACGACTCATCTATGAAAAAGATGTTAAGCATCGCAGCGGCCAGACACGCCTCAAGTTCATCTAGTGCGGAAACCATTTTAGGACAAGGAGCTGACACCATATAGATTTTCCAAGGGGTGGGATCACTTGGGTGATTGGGCACCAGACACTTTCGGAATTTCTTTCTCAAAAATGCATTATCTTGGTACAGTTAATACAGTAGTCTAGTATTTCTGGTGTCCATAGCAATGTTAAAATTTGCGAACTGAACTCGCTCGACGAGCATTCTCGGTCGCGGCACCACAAACATGGAACTCTCTCCCTGCTGACATCAGATCCTGCAATACCCTACAGACATTTAAACGCCATCTCAAAACCCACCTTTTCCCTCACTCTTAACTGGTGCCACAAGCGCCTCTGCATCCCGCATAGGACACTATGGCGCTATACAAATGTTGTATTATTAAAATCATTTTTGTGAACCATGAAACATGAAAAAGCTACTGTTGGCTAGCTTCGTTTGCGTTGGAATAAGGTTTTCTGTGGGCGTCCTTCTGCTTTCAGTCCCATGCCTATCTACATAATAGGTTAGAGGCAATTGCCTGTTTCTGCTTCCAACTTCACCACTAAGAATCGTTTTCGTCCGATGTTTCAGTGACTTGTTCTAGCCTGATGCTTATAGTCTGCATGTGTATCTTTGTTGTTGTTTCATTGTTGATCGTTCACGTTACTGACACAAGTCGTTCACTTTGTTACTATTGGTAATGTTTCTTGTGGTAAGTGTACATTCAACAATGGCGTCATTATGTTACAGCAGTATGCTGGTCATTGATTCTGACTGACAGCAGGATGACTCTGAAAGTCATAGTTGAATATTACGAAAGTTTTGGCAGCGACCTGTGGGAAAAACGTTAGTGTGCCTTGCATTCGTCACTGGGTTTTACAAACAGCAAGCTGATCAGAACTGGGACTAAACTGTGAGTACAGCATCTCACGGTAAAATTTTGTGACTTGTGATGAGCTCTGTCACAGCCAACCAACAATGGAATTACCTAATGACGTCATTGTGGATGAGGGTTTAACTCTTTTGAGTGCTGACATATCTAGTTTGTACAATTGAAGTCAGTTTAAATGTACAAATAATTTTATGTTCATCACTGTCAACTTATACTGACTTTATTTGATGGTACAGATTAATTAGCACAATGTAAGGTAATTTTGCATCAGAAACATTAAAATGAACGTGTTGTTGTATGCTGCAGTTGCACACCATATTTTATTTAAGTGTTATCTTTTGTGTATTTATTTATTTATTATAGTCTCAAAGAGTCTATATTGTAAATACTCTATGGGTAAAAACAGTCTTCACGCGTTCGGCAATAACTACGCCGAAAGTAACCGATTTGGATGAAAACTGGAAAAGTGTGAGCCAAATGTGGGGGCTGGCCCTGACAGATTTTGGGCGCGATCCGCTCAGTATTGACAGTTTCAGAGGGATCTTTTGTTCCAAAAAAACGCAAAAATTGCTCACGAAATTTCCAGGTCTTGCGACTTAGGTTGTCATAACTCCGTAATGATTACAAATGCTGAAAACTCGCAGCCAAATAACGGTATATCTAGTTTCCATTTTTACCCTTAGAATCACTTCAGTCTTTCCCCTGAGCTGTATGCTGTGCACCAGAAAGGGAGTTACCCAAATTTTCGGCAAATATCCGTTGTCCAATAGTATGCTGCAGTGCTGGTGCGGCCCAGAGCCATAGACATGGCTGGCATCACTCAGTCGCAGGCATGTGACACTAGGTATCATCGTATGCAGGAACTAAGCAGCTTGTGCGTCTGTAAATAAGTAAACAGTTATGTCACCTGTGGAGTACACTGATGGTAAACGCTCTCTTCGAGCCTATATTGCAGTGTCTCCAGATACACTGCAACCCGTGTAGTTTGTATTTTGTGCGGAGGTGTCATACCACCAGTGATTTTTGGCACCCAACATTACGAGATTAATAACTGTGGCATAGCAGTGACACATGCTGCATTAAGTTACAACAAGTAGACAGATTTCAGGGTTCAGGCTTCCAGTGTTGTGAGTGTGATGCCTCTGCTTTTGTGCTACATGTTGAAACTTTGGATTGCGTTGTTGTTTCCAACTGTATGATGACACTGTACACTGTGTCCCCAAAAAATCGGCTCACCTATTTATTTTTTTAATAACTCAGTCAAAAATTAACCAATTAATGATTTTTGGTATGTGAAATTCTGGGAAAATATGACATTAATGAATTATAACTTTACCCACCTCACCTTGGGAAATCCTAAGAAGGCATTTTTAATAATACTACTATGTACATCTGATGATTTGCATTATATCAGAATAAAACGAACTATAATAGTGACTGTGAACAGGCCAACTACATCTGAAAAATATCACTGCACTATCTTGTGAAATGCTGAATTTGTTCATCTGATTGAAGGTGTATGGTTTTCCTCCAAATTTTGGTTGCTCTGAAAAAGAGCTGGTTGTGATGTGTGGCAACTTGAATTTAAATCAAGCAACGTCACAGCAAGTGTTCAAAGTGACCACCTTCTACATCTGCCGGTCCTTTTTTGCTTCACATTGTCCACCACGCTCTGCTGAAATTCAGCCCATGTCATGTCTCTAAAAGCTGCCGCACCTGGTCCTTATCACGGATTGGTACTCGATACACGTGCTCTTGCATCATGCCACAGATACGGTAACTTGCCAGATTTAGATCAAGACTGTTGGCTGGCCACATGTTAGGCTAATGAACTAGGGTGTCTCATAGCGCAGAAGCTCGACTTTGTCGTGATCACGATGTGCTGGTGTAGTGGTGCATTGTCTTGCTGAGATAATGCAAATAATCAGAAGTATGTACGAGTAATAGTAGCATTGTAGAAAATGACTTTTTGGATTTCCCAAGGTAAAGTGGTACAGCTGACAGGTGAGGTGGGCAAACTTATAAGCTTGTGATGTCAACTTTCCTCAGAGTTTCACACACCAAAAATCATTAAAATCTGTAAATTTTTGACACTTTTTAACAATTAAAAGAAAAATTTATGAATGAAGTGGATGACTAAATTAACAGAATTAGAAATTAAAGATTTTAGACACATAGCGGTTTCTTGTAGATTTTAACGTTTGTTGTTGATGTGTTACGTCATTTTGCAATAATTAAGTCGTTCATTAGCAACTGTTAACGTTCTTCGTTACTGCTTTATCACTGGGTTGTCTAATGACTTTAATGTCTGGTGTTCTGTGTTTGACAATAGCCACAACACATACTGCTGCACGTAACGTGACACAATTTTCACCAGTCATGTTTATGCGTTAACCACAAGACAGCACTAAGTGATCAGCAAAATGTTTACACATTTAATAATTAACTGCCTATCTCAATGTAATTCTGTTACAATATATTAATTCCATCACAAGCATACATCCCAGTTACCATTGGCTAATCAACGGTATATCATTAATTAAAAGTCCTATAACAATGGGTAACAATATACAACATTATTATTTCTACAACTGCTGTGAGCCAAATCACACAAAAACTACATAGCACTCAGTTCACGTTGCGCCATATTGTGCAAGAAATTGCAAAAAATTACACCATAACTAGTCTAGGTGAAAAAGGCCCACACAATGTGGTAAAGTTTTCATAAAGTCACTTTTAGAAGCAAATTTTCCTACATAACTGGTCTAGTTTCAGAATTTGTACTTTCAAAAGTAACTTTGTGAATGCAGCACTGTGATGCTAAGATTCGTCATTTAAAGAATATTTCTAAATGATATGGACATCTGCAACATTACAGCCATTACCTACAAAAAGAGAAGTTTTGCATACAACGGCATTCCCTTTGAACAGAAATTTTTACAAAAGTTTACTTCCAAAAGCGACTTTAACATGAAAACTTTCAAATGTGACAATGTCCTAACAGTCAGAGAAAAATACTGAACTGTATACAACACACCAGTATATGAATGTCATGCATCAAGAACTCGATGACAAGCAATTGAGACATTTCATGTCCATGTGTTTGTCAATAATTACCAGTATTACAGCAAAATAATGCACCTTGATAACGATGAACAAATTATAGAAACTTACAAAGTTAACCATATTACAAATACAGTGTAAATGCTACTTAACTAGTGTCACAAAAATATAAATACAGATAGTATTCTGTTATCACAAAGCAGTATTTTTTACGATTAAGAATTCATAAGACATCCATGTTCCAGAGTGATCTATAAATTTCTGCTTTTGTACATCACTGAGTCGGAAGAAAGTCACCGTGGTTCATGGGCACTTTAGACGTATATTAAAACAATACCTATATAGTCAATAATTCATCTTTGCACAATTCTCTGGATGTATCTCAGAAATGATATGGGGACACAGTTATTACAAAACGTCATTAGTAAGCTGTGGTCTGTCTGACACTACCCGTTCAAAGGACCTTGAGTAGCCCATAGCCACTCTTGTAATTTTTGCACCCCTTCCTACCTGTGGGAGTCGAAGCAATGCATTATAGATTTGGTATATGGCAGATGACGAATAATAAATAACCGATAAACAACAGTATCTATTTTATGGTCCATCTGCAATATCTGAGCTTTGAGTTCATTTAGAGATGAAGGGCAAAATTTGAAAACTGAAATACGTACAAAAATCTTGATGTGATTACTCAACTCATGATTTGTGATGTCTACATGCGACAAGAACACTAATCATCTGCTGAAAGCACTACAACACAGCGTCATAAATCACAGAGACCGACGTGTGCACTTACGATACAACAGTCAATGCATAACATACACC
>Ga0209780_1000785_pt1 | contig 18719 bp, 11 predicted proteins | sample WorMetexBAHAMAS2_FD_187384 | JGI IMG/M metagenome (GOLD analysis project Ga0209780, IMG submission 187384) | Marine gutless worms symbiont microbial communities from Max Planck institute for Marine Microbiology, Germany - Inanidrilus exumae... | ecosystem: Host-associated > Annelida > Digestive...
GTGCAACGTGTCGCCCCTGCGGGGCGAAAATCCTCAAAATCGGCCTCTGAGTAAATTAAATAACCGGCACTTTGCGCTGCGCGCAATGCTGCCGGTTAATAAAACATTTTTTCAGTTTTATGTCAGTTTTATTCCAGTTTCATTTCAGTTGTAGCCGCTTTATACAAACACATATTTTTAGAGGGGCAATTTTCATAATTTATATGAATTGTATTTCAATATTACAATTTTAGAGCTGCAGATTCTGCGCAGAACTGCGCGTTAGCGATATTGTATTGGCGATGACTGAGCAGATTGCACCTGATGGGCCAGATGAGACAGTTCGAACTTCGAATTACAAAAAGTACTGGCAAGTTTTGCCTGTTGACGTTTATTACTGGCCCGCCAACACACAATGTAGGGGGTCAGACTAGTAACGGTCGTTGATGTCTGTCGTCGTCGTCTGTCGTCTGTAACGCTGCCGGCGGGCGAGCGGGCCGGCCGACGGGCGCGTGGGCGGTCGGGCGGCCGACACTGCACGGCAGGCCAGTATGGTTACGTCCCGCTAGGGCGACACCTTGTTCTAATAAACGTAAACAGGCAAAACTTGACAGTACTTTTGTAAGCCGAACGGCGTGTTTTATGTATAGCCCACCAGGAGCGAGTTCCAGACTGTAGCTGCGGTAAAACTGAGAGAGTTATTGAAAGCCGAAGCGCAGTTAGCAAGTTAGCGAGTTGATTTTGTACTGGACGCGTGTGATGATGGCTTGTCAGGAGAATCACAGCCTGCGGATACATCTTCTCGGAGACTGCTACTTCGCTGTGTGCGGCTTGCCTGATTCTCGGCCGGACCACGCCAAGTGCTGCGTCGAGCTCGGCCTTGACGTCGTCGACGTCATCAAGTACGTGTATTCCCTGCCGTACCCGTCTGACCGCCCTCCCCTCTAGGACTGCCAATCATCCCGGTGTAGTCGCGATCCTCCGGTAATCAGTCTGACACGTTCCGCGCCGTCCCGTGTCCCTGTATTGATATGAAATTGCCCCGGAATTTAATGTAAGTGTACACTTCACCAGACTTTGATCAAGTTTTTACTCTGACCTTGAACAGCCAACATTTGCCTCATGTCACATGAATGTTATTTCAGCTTTTAGCGCGCGATTTTATTGACTACTTGCTTCAACTGTTTGCACACAGCTTTCTTGTCAGGCCGAGTGCATTACCAAACCGGACACGTGGGTTATGTGAATCCCAAAACCCAAAATCTGATTTTAGGCAAAAACACCCGGTTTTGCCATCAACTGATGTCAACAGGGCGCATTGATGAACGACTGCGCTGGGCGTCCTGGAGTAGTGCAGTGAAAAATTGACAGCCCCAGGCAAAACAGTCTTTTTGTAGGCTCTCTTGGTGAATTGATGAAAAAATTGGGACAAATTGGGTGCTGCATGAGGTCTGATGGATCTCTTCGGGGAAAAATTATAATGTAGATGTAATTTTTTTTCTCAACGACTAAACATGATTCCCGACATCGATAAGCATGTTTAGTCTGCAGTATGTCGAATACTCTGAGGACGTTTTTGACCTTGTTTCAGCATCGAAAGTATTTCTGTCCTTTTTTCTTGGCTTGTTGATCTCTCGAACTGGTCGGTTTCAGCGCGTGTAAAAAGTGATATTGAGCGGCTGCAGGAGGACGTGTTGAATGACTGATAAGATAAGTTAGAACTGCAGCTGCTTCAGCGACTGCAGGTGCCAGCTTCTCAGCGGCCGATCTGACAGAGACAAGTGTGGATGTTATCTACCTAGTAAGTGTGAGTGACGCATGATAAATTTTTTTGCATCGTCGTCCATTGTTCGCTGTGCAGTGGTATTATATGAGACGTCGCCTTGATTGCTGAAACCGCAGACAAGCTCGAGAGCAAAAAAATGCGGTCTTGGTCTTGGTCGTTTGTCAATCACTTTGTGGTCCAGGTATAGCCGTCGGTCTACTGAGTGTGTGTGTCTGTTTGAGTGTTCGCATGATAACTGTCAAACGAAATGACCTTTGACCTAGATTTGGCACGATGGTTCTTCTTGACTCTGTATAGGTCAAGTTCATAGCTCAGGGTCATAGGTCAACTTCAAGGTCAAGTTCAAGGAGCCAAATTATTCCTTTTTCGGCTGAATGTGAGAGTGAACTGGGAAAACAGATCCAGCAACGTGGAGGAAAAACAGACCGGAATTGGAAACTAAATAAGTAACACCGCCGCAACCTGGTCAGTGCGACCTCGAGTGAGAGCTTTTCTAGTTGCTGTTATTTCCATCACTGACTACATGGAGGCACTATCCCGTTGACGATCGTTTTTAGCTAATCTCTCAAGTTTAACTTATTGATTTCACATTACAATTGACGACCACCGTTACTCATCCATCATCGTTTATTACTGGCCCGCCTATACATAATGTAGGGGGAACTAGTAACGGTCGCGGGCGTCTGTCGTCGTCTGTAACGATGACGTCATGCCGCCTCCAGTCTAATTATAGCTCTACGGCTGCACGGCGGGCCAGTCGTGTTACGTCCCGTTAGGGCGACGCATTGTTGTTTTAGAGATTGCCCAGTGTTCACGGGGAGTAACTGTTGTCTGTAGACGCTGTGTATAAATTTTCTTACTTTCGTACTTACTATATTTATCCATCGCTGGCAACTTATTTTTGCTGGCATGTGGAGTCGGTTGTCCAGTGGGATGGCATGTTTTGTCCATACGTCAAGCACCTGCTGCTCATGTCAGTCGGCAACAGCTCGTAATAATCGTACCTCCAGAATACGCCTTTCACTTTCTCTGCCTGTCCGGTCCATATGCTACCAGTACCCGTCATATACACTCCGTCTGTGTCGGCCTCGGCCAGATGATGCTGGTATTGTGAAATTCAGCGGGACATCGGAATATCGCATGTAACCTACATGGCATTACAGTGATTACATGCATCCCGTTGTTAATGCTGTTTGCGTGTACTTTACTGGGTCTGCTGTCCAGTGTCAATCATTCCGCTGGTAGTGCTTGCTGAATGCATTAAACAGGTCCATGTACTGCTGCGTGTGTGTTCCCTCGATAACTGTCCAGTGAAATGACCTCTGGTCTCGATATTTGGCGTGATGGTTCACCTTGACCTTCTAGGTCATGTTCGTAGGTAGTGTTGTAAGTTCAAAGTGAGGGGAGGAAAATGTTCTTTTTTTCGGCTGAAGTGAAAGAGCAAAATTGCTGCGCACTGCGCTCGGATGGCATTAGCAGAGCAGAGAAACTTCCACATTACTGCCGACCATCCCGGAACACTTGCTTAAATGAACTCCGTTCGCTAGAATGTCGTACAGAGTACCAGCTGCTGTCAGTGTCAGTTTCCTGTGACACTTGATGTGAGTTGCAGCCATATCAGAACTGTCAGATAAGAAGAAGGAGAACAAGATTTGGCATAGACAACAAGGTCCGTTGCGAGGTAGCCCATCCCTTTAAGCGGCGCCTTAATTCAGCGAGGGTTATTAGACCCAGTTAAGCCAGCATTCGACCGACGTCGGCCGGATGGCCGGCTCAGTTAGCCTGAGTGGGAGATTAGTACGAAGGAGGTGCATATTATGCCCATCAGAAGACTTCTAGATAGGAAGACGAATGCGTCCACGGTCGTTTTGGATGGAGAATTTCAAGACGGACAGCTAAAAACTTAAAACGCTGAGAAGTAGAAATTCGCGATAAGTGAAAAACGTGACGTGATCTGAAGCAGTATATTGCAGTCAGTGGAGAGTCTCGGGCGTAAGACGACACGAGCACGTGGCGGCGTTTTTAAGCGCGCTGTCTTGTTCTGAATTGATTGATGCAAGCCGCTAACCTCTGTCATTCGTAGATAAGATCTTATTTGTAGGTATACTGACTGCGCACTGATCTCCATTCGCGGCTGATTGAAGCCGAGATACGGACTGACATTGGTAGCAGGTACTTTCTGTGTAATTATAACGAAACAAATTCCATTCGTTCAAGTGTCCGGGAACGGTGAGTAGTGACACAAAAATTTTGTCTGCTGTTTTAATGCCGTCTGATTGCAGTGCATGCGCGGCAGTTTTTTAGTTGCGGCCTCGATGGCCATCACGATATACATCCTTTCAGCTATTGAAAGTGCACGTGGTAGCTGCAGCGATTCGTGGACTTGTAACATTGAGGTCAAAATTGCATCGCCAGTTTTCTTTTGGTGCCATAGAAGAAAATTTCGCCAGATTTGAACTTTCTGTGACTCCATTCTCGAGTTGTGAGCCATTCTGTATGTTTAGAGCTTTGAATAACCATCTGACTTTGACACTTGACCTTTTGATCTCAGAATCTCACCACAATTTATGTATGCGATAGGAAGCAGTTCTACCGGCTTTGAAGTTCTTGAGTTAGAAGAACGTACACAACAGAGTAGACAGATATACAGTCTGTCTTCACTCGTTACGAGGACATAAAAAGCTAAGCAAACTGCAGAATATGTGGTAGTTAGAATTGGTTCACGCAAAGCTGTTGTAAATAGCACCATTCGATAGAGCACATACGAGTTCCTGTTAGCTTCTTGTATTAACTATGTCTCTGTCTTGCACCGTTTCTGAAATATAGCGAGATATTGGTCGAAAATCGCCGATTTTAACCTATTTCGCTTGTATTTGATGCCATTTCGCCAGGATCTTTGGCGTCAGAAAACTACGAGTCCCCGTGCTATCCTATCGTATGGTGTTGTTTGCATGATCCTGCATTTAACCGTTTTGATAAACACGGAATCGTGACAGACGGACAGACTGACGGACAGAGAGACACAGGGCCATTGCATATACTGCGCTAGCATAACCACGCGTGGCAAAATTTTCCTTTTTGGATATGTGGATGCAGTCGATTGTTTGACTTTGAAAACTCAAAGTGCAGTTGGGAGAACCAGTTACGGTACAGTGGCTAAAAACCAGACCTGGAATGGAAACTGCAAATAAGTAACAGCCGACCTGAAATTCATGGTCGACTAAAATGTGGCAACAGTGGTCGGTGCGACCTTAAGTGAGGGCTTCCTAGTGAATGATTGTGGCGACCGGATACGAAGCTATACGGATACGTATCTGTCAGGTCCGCAGGAGGCCAGGAAGGTAAAAGAAATAATGCAGGTGAAAATTAATTCGCATGGCAAGTGCCCGCTGTGTGATGTTTTAGTTACCTGCGTGACTCGGCCGAGGCGAACGTCGGCGTACGTGTAGGCGTGCATAGCGGTCGAGTGGAGTCGGCGATCGTCGGACTCGCCAGGTGGCGCTACGATTTATGGAGCGCGGACGTACAGCTGGTCGAGCATGTCGTCCACGCTGGTCTACCAGGGTCAGTCATCAGTGTCCATGCATGTCTGTGTAGTAGTAATATGATTTGCTATTAATCTGTCCAAGTCACGGTGCACTGGCACCAGTGATGTGACAGTTCCTTGCCTCAAAAGTCAATTTTCTTGCAGTTTTTTGATGTTTTGTTTTGGTACTTTCAATTTTGTTCAGATGAAGTCTTAACTACACTGAAAATTTAGCACTAAGCTCATTTCATGTAACTTTATTGATATACCTTGAATAACTTCCACTTAAGTTGATGCTATTTTAATGATGATGGTGGCGATTATGATGATGATGATGAATTGATGATGACGGTATTCTTCAGCAGTATACGGTACTACGGCGTCTCTTATCTTCTGGCATTCCAGCAGTACAGTAGTTTACGATTTGTTGCACTGCGCCTTTACATACTTCTGCGTCTGCTCTACCCGATCATAGATGTCTACCTGCTAAGATAATAACACTATATATGCAGCTGAATGAACTACGTGATTCGAGCTGTTAACTCCTGCGGGCTGTGTAACATAGGTGTCAACTTTGTGGATGAAGGGGGACTTAGAGTGTCGGTTACCCCAATATTTTACCTTCAGGTATAGTGGTATACTCTACTGGAAAATTTTCTTGATATTTTACCTTTTCTCTTTCATGTGGTTAAGATAGACAGGAACTAGATGTCTGTATTGCGTTGAATGCCCATAATACAGTATTATTACTTTCTGCATTTGACGAGGCCTAGTGTTACGTGACTCAATAGTCGATGGTGATTGGCTGCCTGCGACTGAGTGATGTCAGCATTATCTGCCGTGTTGTCAACCCGCGTCTTCCGTCCCAGAAAATTTGGGGAGGTTTCTTGTACGGAGTGTACAGTCCAGGGGAATGACTTTGAATAGATTCCAGCGGCAAAAACGGAAACTAGAAATCCCATAGAGGGTTATTTTGGTAGTGAATTTCTGGCGATCTCTAATCATTGCGGAGTTATGGCGGCCTCAAGTCGCAAGACGTTAAAAAATTTTCAGAAATTTTGCGTTTTTTTGGAAAAACGACCCCTTACAGTAAAATTTCCAAAATTACGTTCCAAAAGTATTCATCGTGACACCAATCGACGTGTTTTGTTCAAATTTCGTGAAATTTGGCCGTCGGGAAATGGTGAAATCATGCGGTGCTTACCCGACAAAAAATTTCGCCTGGCTCTCCAGCTGTCGCTACTGCGTGGATTGCGCCCAAAATCTGCCAGGGCCAGCCCCCGAATATGTACTCAGGGTGATCCAGATTTTATGCAAATCGGTTCACTTTTGGCGGAGTGGCGGCGAGGGAAACGTGCTTTAAGGATGCACGGAGTTTTGGCGACATTATGACTGGGAGCCGTAGACGTCATTAGGCACCCGCTGCGCAGTGTCTGATGGTAGCACGCAGTAATAACGTGGTCGTTGAGTGCTGACTTTTGCGCTGTGAAGGCGAGTGCACATAACGGAGTCGACGCTGGATCATCTTCACGGCGAGTTTGACACTGAACCCGCCAACGGCGACCAGCGAAACGCTAGCCTCCGCAGCCAGCAAATCACGACCTACTTCGTCGTCTTCCAGCATCCGCGAAAGGTCGAGATTCTCTTTTATTGTGATTTTTAGCCTTTGGGCTATACCACGCTAATAAGATATGAATCTGAATCTGAAGTTAACGGTGTTTTGCGATAAGTATGGACTTGGTCAGTAGACTCGATGCATGACGCAATGTGTATTGGCGATGGTCTTGATGGCCACCGCAGGGAAGAAACAGCGAGTTCTGCGTTACAGTTACAGGCCTACAGTTACATGACTACTGACATACTGATATGGTTGTGTTAAAGTTGTTTGCTATAGCTTAATTGGGTTTAACCCTTATTGTTTCAATGCGCCATACGCAGTGGACCTTATTTCTGTTTTGGGGAAAAAGTTAATATGACACCAGCCAGTTGGGAGCAATGCGGATGGCAGCAGCAGTTGCGCTTGTGCCGTTATTGCTTTTCTTTGCTGCATACACCGCAGCAGTGACTCAAAATGCTTTTCTGTGGACCGGACAACCCCCAAAAATTGCCCCTTTTCTGTTAGGGATCTGGACCTCATCTATTACATGGGTCCTTGGACCCACCCGATTTTACCCTCCAATCGCCTTTTTGATCAGATCTTGTACAGTTGGAGCCACCTGGCGAACCGAATTGAATGATTCAACGCCCCCGTTTTGTCCTGTACATTTGGATTCCTCCTGAAAAAACGGAGAGGTTTTCCCCAAATGTAAGACCAGCTTATTACTGGCCCGCCTACACAAAGTATAGGAGGGCAGGGCCAGACTAGTAATGGTCGCTGGCGTCTGTCGTCGTCTGTCGTCTATCGTCGTCTGTAACACCTGCGCAAATGCAACGTAACTCACCAGAGGGCAGCACGCGACGGCGGGCCAGTAGTGTTACGTCCGGTTAGGGCGACACCTTGTTAAACTAGAACCTCTGCGGCATATATCCACAACAGCTCTGCAGATCTCCGTTGGCGCATCTTTGAGATTAGAGGTGTAAACACGAAACAAATGTCCATAGTAATTTAGCAAAAGGCCGCATTGCCGTCTTGTCCCCCTCAAAAGTGCCCCTTCCCGTGGTGGATCTGGACCCCGTCTAAGACGTGGTTCCTTAGACCCGCATGAGTCATCGCCCTAACGGCATCTCGATCGGTTCAGCCGTTTTTTGCACAGACCACGCTCGTGTGACATTTGTAGCAATAGGCTAAATCTGTGCACTGCGTGCGGGCGATGCGGGCTAAAAACGAAGCAAAAATACAGCGCTAAAACAGCCTGGCCCTTCCTACTACTACTACTGTTTGCGTGCAGCGTTACGGGCCAGTGAAGCCGCTGCCGGTACTCGACGCCATGTCGAGCTGTTCCGGTCAGTCGTACAGCCGTTACTCAGTGCGTAGTGTCAGCGCCCTCATCGCTCGTCTTGTCTCCAGCTCAGTGCGCTTCAACGCCGATCTGCCGCTCGCCAACGTCTTCACTAGCCCCGCGCACCTGCTTCTGTCAGCTCGCAGCCCGGCCAACGCCGGTGACAGCAAGGTACGGAGCCTGCAGCCTGGATGCGTACTCAAAACATTAAACTGGAACTTGTTGAAACTTAGCGGTATTGGAGCACTTAAAATGCGATAGTATTCAATGCTCTGTGTAGAACGTTTTTTGCAGTGCTTTATTTTATGTGTTGGTTGGGTGACACGAATGACATCTGGCCTGAGTAAACCTGTCACTTATCCCCAGAGGTTGCCTTCCGGAAGAGGTTGAGAAACAGGATGAAGAATTAAGAACGAGCCAATCCAAGTTTACCTGGTGAAAGTCCGTTAATGGAGGTGAAAGTAGTGATGGAGGTGGCTCAGTAGGCTCACTTAACGTATGCTCAAAACTGACGGTTAACCAGCTTAATCAGCCACGTACGAAACAAAACAGGAGATTTACAATAAGAAGTAACAAGTGGCCAAAGGATTTTGACTAGTGGCCGCATCGCAAGGGTGGCAGATAATGTTAATGTGACACCGGCCAGTCGGGAGCAATGCAGTGGGTTGCAGCAGTCGCGCTGATGCCGTTATTGATTTTTTCGCTGAGGTGTATGCAGAAGTGACTTACAATCCTTTTTAATGGACCGGACAACCCCCTTAAGTGGAGACATCTGGTCCCATGTTATACATTGTTTTGGGGGGCCCACTCGAGTCACCCCCCAAACAGCATCGCGATCGGTTCATACGTTCTCGCAGGGCTCACGGACGTGACCAACAGACACAGACAGACAGACCACGCTACTCCGTCTGTAGCAATAAGCCGCATTTTATGCACTGAGTGCATGCGTCGCAATGAGATGCAGCCTAAAAATTAACGAACTTCCTCGCAAGGTATGTGAATAGGTTTGAGAGTTGGAGAAGGCTTTCTGGTCAATAACAGTCACTTAATGTCCCTTCTCCCCCACTTTGGTGATCATAATAAAATAATAAATAAATGCCGTTCAATTTGGATGCACATATGTGTGTATTCTGCTTTAGAACTACAATTCAAGTGGTCGAGTGGATGCTCCGCTGCTCAACAGGTACATTATTTATAATATTCTGTTATTAGTTGAAAGACACTGCAACAAACGTTAGTTTTACTTTGATATTTATGCTGTTTACGTACAGAAATGTGTAACGTTAGCGAAGTGCCTATTTTTTTGTCTGTGTCTGTAATGCGATGGCCGTTTAAATCAGTATTGCGGTTGTAGCGACTTGGACGTTGGAAATAACGGCAGTCGTTTAGACAAGTACTTGGCGGCTGCTGTGATTGGTGCCGCTAACTCAGACAAATCAAAGATCAACAGCATCAGTCGTTTCACTCTTTGCTTCAAGTCGCACCTTACTGAATACCAGGTGCCTGCTCATAATTGCATGAGCTATCTAACTGCTGAAATGCTTAATGTGATGTCTTCTTTTAAGTGACAGTTTAAAATTCATTTGATTGGACTTAATTTAATTTTCTTTTATTTAATGTAATTATTTTTAAAAAAATTCTGTTGAGTTTTCTGCGATTACAAAATTGCGTTACAGAATGTGACATTGAACTGGTAACAGATCTCAGTAATAAACACCCAGAAGTAGGCATGATATTCAAGTTTTTTGTGTAATTAATTGAGAATGTTACACAGTACACTAAATACAATTGTTTTTTATAAGTTGTTAAATATGATTTTTGCATTAGAAAATGCTTAACTCGTTATATTTTTTTCAGTAAAAGCTTGGTAGTACAAATATTTATCTTTTTACTATTAGTCATTAATAATTAGTTTAGCATCCACGTGTATATATATATCCTGTATGAAAGGTCTTAAGAGATATGTAAGCAAAATTTCATCCAATTGTGATAGAATAAAAAATTGCTAGAATATTGCAATGATAACAGATTGTTTATTAATTGATTCTTAAAGTACATGGACCTATTTTGAGGTGAATCTGGTTTTGAATAATTAGATGTCTTAGGAACTAGCAGTGTAAGGCATTCAGTGGAAATAACAGAAAATATTGAATTTTATTTATATACTAAAATTGAATTTTATGTTTTAAATTTTGGAAGTACAAGACTGTTGAAGACTCATCATTTCCTGCCAGTATGCTCTGCTGCCTTATACTGCTGGCTATGGCTGTCGCTGTACAGGCACTAATGCTACCAAGGTAAACATACATTGTTTGCTTCTAGCATTTCGTATTTGTTACATTATTCTAACACAATAACGATTTTAATAATTTTGTGGCAGACATGAATGCTGAGTCTCCTGCCTATTGCAGTGTCTATCACCTGAGCAGTTTTTACTCACAGCAAATAAATAGTGATTAATCGATGCCACTTCAACAATTACATGTAATCTTTCAGACAGTAATATTGAATCATATTACTTATGCTATACCAGCATGGCGTCCATTTGTAAGTGCTGACCTATGGCAGAAGATAAAGGCTTTTTTGAAGAGATCCTGGCGTTATGGTTTCACTGCAATGATTTGTGATGTTCAGGCATCGTTAGATTCAGCCATGCATGACTTGTTTGTTAAGATGCAAGACCTAATCATTGTTTGCATCAGTTACATCGAATTCGTTAAGAGAACGTGGGCATAATTTTGAATTGTATGAGTATAACTATAAGTTTTTCAGGCAGTCTTTTGTGGTAAATTGTCTCTTTAAATTTTTATAGTAGTTTATATACTAGTTCTAGTTGTGGTGTTCTTTCCTATAATGTTTGTTTTTATTCTGTGTGTTTTCTGTAGCATTGTAATGTTTCGACTTCTGTTTTTAATGTTCATGTATATACGTTTGATGTGTGCACTAATAAAGATTACTTACTTACTTACTTACTTACTTATATTGTTGAGTAAGTAGTAGATTGAAATAGATTTGTATGAAGGTAATAAATTAGCCTAGAGAATACAGACAGTGTGTGTTTCATCTACATCATTTGCTGTTTATCACTTTCCTGCCGATGTGTAGGACGTTGCTGCTGCTGCTGCTGTTTCTTATTGGCTTTGCGTGGATCTCCATTCTTCTCATGTTGTTCCTTGGCTATCGAATCAAGGTCAGATATACAGAGTGACTCAGAAAAAAGTGCTATTTTATACATGCCCCAAACTTCGCCAGGTGCTGACCAATTTTGAAATCCGTTCACCTTCGGCTCTGCAGAAAATTTGTAATGAAGTCGTTCATCAAAAAATCCCAACACACACTTTAAATGTGTCTCTACACTATTTTCTTGTAAAATATTTGGCAATCTTTTCTACTTAACAGTGGCCAGTGGCTTGTTATTTATGCTTTTGCCACTGACAGTATCGGCGAAGGCATTAGGTTTTAGGCTGCGCCATTGTCCCTTTTGTCCGTTTGTCTGGTCAGATATTGTTATCACTATATCTCATAAACGGCGTGAACAGTTTTGATAAAACTGACACGGAATATCCACTAGCCCTTGCGGATGACTTGATTAGAGGTCAAAGGTCAAGGTCATAGCAGGCTGTCGAGGTCAAATCTTGTAAACACCATATTTCATAAACTACTTGCGACTTTGGACACTTGTTTTATAGATTTAATGTTTTTGCATGTATTTGTATGTTTTCCCCGAGTGCTTTATCGCTGATAATTGGGTGTCAGGAAGGGTATCCGGCCTGAAGAACCTGCTCCAGTCATCCCCTTAAAGGTTCAGTTTTAGGCCCAACTGTGGAGAAGAAGCCCTGCTAAACATAAATTGAAAGTAGAAGTTCTAGTTAAGCTGGCAGCGTCTAGCAGAAAGCGTAATGTAACGGTCTGGCGTCCGTCCGTCTGTCTGTCTGTCCCGTCGTCATACTCACCGTGACTTACTAGGAGGCAGCATACGACGCGGCCAGCGTTCATTTCGGTCCAACAATAAGGAGGACCGACATACTATAGTAATGTCAGCATTTGTGCGTTTGAGAACTGTTTTGGGCTGACGATTTCATCCGTTGATAAAGAGCTTGAATGCATATGCCTAATATAGACTGCCGTACTAATGACGGAACCTGATGCAGCGGCAGTGAATATTGATGATGATGATGATGATGATGATGATGTAGTGTATCAAGTGTGATATTCGTCGGTCTGCCCGACTTCGTCTCGTTCTCGCTTCGGTCACGCTGCTGCTGGCTTCATGCGTCGCCCTCGTTAACGTGGTCAGTAATTCCGTATTTAATCGCATTGTTTTGCGTGCAGTTCAAGTAACAGTGTGTAGGCTAGGCCTGCGGTCATGACCAAGACAAACGTTCACAGTATTTATTACCGCTACATTGTGCCTACTAAAGACATGGGCTGACCCTATCTATGACCACCTCAAGTGGCGCCGACGGGGGAAGAGGGGTGGTCAGTGTCTAGGGGCCCGTGAGGGTCAGGGGCCCGTCTTACCAGAGAAGTTGATTTTGATAGCGTAATTGAGCTGCCTGCTAGTCGCAAAGCATGCAAAGTTGCGCTTTTATAAGGTTTGTTGTGCATACTTAGTATTACGAACAGAAACGCTGTGTATAGATAGTACGTTGTACGTTAGTACATGCTCTGGCCTCTAGCAGTTTGTTTTATCGGTATGTTATTACTGGTTCGCCTATACATAGTGTATGGGGGCAGACTAGTAACGCTCTCTGGCGTGTCATCGTCTGTCGTCGTCGTCTGTCGTCGTCTGTAACACACCACGGCGGGCCAGCAAGCAGCTTCACCCGCGCAGGCCAGGCGATGACGTCATGCCGCCTCCAGTCTAATTATATGTAATGTAATGTAAAAAAGTCAAGTTTAAAGTGCCGTAAATAAAAATACTTCAAGGACACTGTAAAAATTATAGCTCCATGGTAACACTGCACGGCGGGCCAGTAGTGTTACATCCCGTTAGGGCGACACCTTGTTATGTACGGTTTACATTGGGAGTAATTTTCACTTTTAATGTCAGTAATGGGGGTCAGATACGGGATGTGAATGTGGACTTCGGAGGGGCCCGGGAGAGCTAACTGTCACGGTTCACGCAGTAGCTCTCAGCTGTCGTGACCATCTCTGCTGCCGAGTGCGTTTTAAGGCCCGTTCACATCGCCCGATTGAAGTCTACTGACGATGTGAGCGGTGCTTGCCGGCTAGTTGAGTTCTGTGCGATGTGAACGGTGTTTTAGATGTGTTGTCGCGGCGGACTCGTGTTCCCCGCGGTCGACGACGTGGCCAGCAGTCAGTCGGCGCTCGTCGCCGCCGTCCGCTCGATGCAGTCGGTGATCGCGTTCAACCGCGACCAGCACCTCGACTGTGACACGCCTCACTACGTCTACCTCGGCGCCGTCCTGGCGCTGCTCTCGGTCGCCGTGTTCGTCCGTCTCCCGGCCATCGTCAAGCTGGCCTTCCTCACGCTGATCAGTGGCGGCTTCATGCTAGCCGTCGAGGTTGTCGACCGCGCCCTCTTCGTTCAGTTCGACCGAAACAACCCGCTCAAGTCAGTTGCCCGGTTGTACTTCATGAAAATACTCGATTGTTATCGTATTTAAATTGTTGAGCAGCGAAAAGTGTCTAGTCTAGTGGTTAAGGAGTTGGACTTGTCGTGAGTTCGATCCCCGGTCGCCGCACTATCGGTTGGTTGGTACTACGATGGGTAACAGTCTTCGGGTGGGCATACCACCTCGGTAATATGTAACCAGCCACCCAGGCCTACTTAGCTTCCTACCCTCTGTGGGACTGGAAATGAGTACCGGCCAAAGTGTGATGATGCTCTGCGGCTGGGAGTAAAGGCTGGATGGCTCATTCCACTCGTGAATAAACGTGTAGGTGGCTGGTAAAACTGTGTGTGCGATTCCTTTAACACGTGCCATTCTGAGCACTTTAGAGATGAGTTTCATAATTAAGCGTTATACAGATCTGCGCCTTTCAGCATACCGGGGTTGAAGAGCATGCACCGTCCTTTACCCCGAGAGTCCGGCAGAGGATCAAGAAAAGATTATGCCGGTGGGTGATTTTATCTGGTGTGGGATCAGCGTTTTGAGTTTTCGTCATTGCTTTGACACCGATGGTTGGGTGACACGAAGGACAGCCGGCCTATAAAAAACTTGTGCCACTTACCTTCAAAACATGTACAAGAAGAAAACGGAAGAGAAACTGGCTAACTCAAGTTCACGCATACTCTTTGCACCATGTTCCTGTGTTTTTGTGTATGATTTTTTCGTGTGTTTGCCTTTTTTGCTTTTCTGTTATTGCTACCAGCTTTCTGGTGAATAAAAGTGAATATGAAACTTCCATTGAAACGGAGGAGTGGAGTGTCAGAATGTGCACCTTGCTTCTTTTTTATAAGTTTCTGTCGTGGATGGCGAACGTTTGTAACAATTCGTTGGATAAAAGACTACTGACAGGACTCTTCCTTTTAGCTGTTAAATGTAGAAATAGTTTAAATGTAAAAGTACAGTGTAGTTTCAAACAGTTTGGTCAGGAGATGTGTTTTGTACGAATTCTTGCTGTGACTGACGGTACTGCTGTCTCCATCAAATTTTATGTCAGTCGATAGTTAAGAGATTTTGGAGCTATCACCATTACAGTAGTGGAAGCACAGTACAGGGCTGTAGATGTGCTTGCTGTTACTGTTGTTAGGTCCGAAGTACCAACAGATGTCACTGGCATCATTATGCTCGTGCACTTTCTTATTGCAGTCTACATGTGTGGCCGCATAGACGAGCGAATACAGCGTCTTCAGTTTCTCTGGACTCAGGAGGTTAAGATTTGTGACGCTTTGTTGTTCTGTACGTATTTAGTTGGACAGAAAAATGCAGCTTTTTGGCACAAAATAGCTTATAGAATATTCTCCAATAGCATATAAGTTTTGTTTGCAAAGCATACCTTCCTGTATAGTAAACATCTGAGTTTTTTCTGAGATTGACTTGTAGATTGCCTTTATCATTCTTGACATACTTTTGCACTTTCATAGCAGAAACACAGTTTCCTCAACTGTATAATATTGACGCTAGTCAGCTGAGCATTGCGGATGGCTTATGGTAATTTGTAGCTGTTGACTTATAGTAAATCGAATGTGATTGGCACAGTACGTTTCTAATGGATGCTTTTGTTTGAATCTGGGCAGAGTTTGGAGCAGCAGCAGGAACTGTTGGAGTTAGAGACTGAAAACGAGCGACTGCTGTTGAACATTATACCGCGCCATGTCGTGCCTTTCTTCACCGCGTCAAGGCGTCATGGCCAGGTTTGCTGCTTCCTGTCCGCTTACACAGTTGCATGTAAGTTATTAAAAAAATTCGTATGCTAGCGCACGGTATTGCGGAATTAAGAATTGGCATGCTGTAGGATGTTGTCTGTCGTAGTACTGCTGCACTTTGAGTTGACCCATGGAGTTGTTTGCTTATATTTGAACAGATACATCGTTTTACAAAGTCCTATTACTTTTCTACTGTGCCTTAACGATTCTGGCTGAGGTTTTGAGAAAAAATTACAGCAGAATTGTAAAAACAAGCAGACATTTTCATGATGTTGCTTGTTGTTGGATGTTGAGACTGGTTGCTGGAACAAATTGTGGTGATGCTTTTGTTGTGTGAATTGTAGCATACTTTCTGTTGTTTTGCAGTTATGCTTATACATACTACGTAAACAAGTTTTTCTGTCATGTATTTGACCGATTTTTTCAATCAGTTTATGTTTCGTCATCTTCTTTTCTGCAGTTACTACAGGTCGGCCATGTCCACCAACATGGAACCTTTGGGTTTAATTACTTCGCACCCTTTAGGGGTGCAAAGTATTGTGATCAGCGTTTCTGTATGTATGTCTGTCTATTTTGTTTGTTTGTCTGTCTGTCTGTCCACTCGCATATCTAAAAACCACACGTCCAAATCTCGCCAGATTTTTTACACACGTTACTGTTACTGTGAATCAGTTCTCCTCTGATGGCATTGCAATATGTTATGTGCTTCCGATTTTGTTTTCATATAATGGAGAGAATAGACCAGAATCAAAGGCGACGTGTGTGCTTCATCCAGTTCGCCGGGTGGCAACACCCTTCAGGACGTCATACAACATTGTTTGTTCAAGTTCACTAGGTGGCGGCACCGCGAGGGAAGTCTGCATCTTGTTGAAGCAGGTTTCTTACAGGACGGATGCCCTTCCTATCACCCAAGCAACCGTGTCAAAGGGAAATAAAGTACAAAACAAGACTTTGGCATGTCTGCAGAGTGTCAAGCTTGATGAGTTTGATGTGTGACGTGTAGGAGCTCTACGGACAGTCGTACAGCAGAGTCGTCGTGTGCTTCGCGTCAGTTGCTGCAATGCACGACTGTGACGTCAGACATCGTCGACACGGTCTGCGTCTGTTGCGTGACATCATCGCTGGCTTTGACGAGGTGAGTTCTTTGTGCTCTGTTGCTGAGACTTGTGAATGAAAACCGATGTGGATGGAATCTGTGCCTGGGACTGCCGAGTGTTAGTTAATGAAAGTGGTGTTGTAAGAGACTGTTTGCACGTCTTATAACTACGTTTTTGCATTTTGCTTGTTTAGCATAGTTTGTATTTTGTTACTTGGCGATTTACTGCTGCTGCTGTTGCTACTACTACTATTACTACTACTAATTAGGTCGACACTTCTGAGTCGACCTAATAAAGTGGTTCTTAAATGTCCGTCCGTCCGTACGTACGTACGAACGGAAACGTTTTCCCGATTTTAATGGAATTTGGATTGTAGGTATAGGTAGATGAGTGATGCACCACGGTACGCAGTATGACCCGATCCAAGGTCAAGGTCACGAGCCCTTGAAAGTTGGAAATCCGGCCATTTTCGAAAGCTATCTTCTCCGCCATTTACAATGAAAGGTGGTAACTGACCACTGATTCTTCAACTAGGGCACAATATCTAAATTTGATAGGGCCGGATTTGTCATATTTGTCTTAGTTTTTGTGTTACGTGACTTTGATCCTGGCAGAAACGTCAGTTGTGAAGAGTCGACCGTCAGTCCCCACACGGGGCTAATTTATTTTAGTTCTTGTTTCCTGAGTTAACTCTGGGTGTGGCTGGGTTACCCAAAGCAGAAGCTTTGAAGATAATTGGAGCATATTTCAACACGCCTTCCTGTTGCCAGCAACAGTGTCAAAGCAATGAACGGACTTATTATAACTTGATGATTTGTTTAACGTATTTCATGTTCGCGTTGAATCACAGTTGATAGTTAACAATGAACTTGTTGTGTGATGTTGTATTTTAGCTGCTTGAAGATGAACAGTTTGTTGCAGTCGATAAGATAAAAACAATCGGAAATGTCTACATGTTTGCTGTTGGGTTAAAGCCACAATGTATAATTGATGTAAGTTTCAATCTTAGATGAATAAATGCAGAATAATTCCAAGTAATTGTTTTTTGCTGTTTTTAGATGTTCAATTGTTCACATTATGAAATAACTGCAGTGGTCTTAGCTTACCTTGTGTTGATTCACTGTTTTGGGATATGCAAAGTTAATGAATGCAAGATATTTAAGAAAGTAATGTTTACCATAGTTTGGAGAAGTTGCAGGCCAGAACATCTTCTGTCATGTATAGCCGTTGTGAGCTCTCTGCATGATACATGTTTTGCACAATTATTATATTAATTGTCATCCAGCCACTTTATAACAACTGACTTTCCATTTCCGTTCGAGTATTATGAGAATGGACATTGATTGTATAGCTATACAAGTAATTTTTCTGACTTCCTTTGTTAGTTACTTACTTTTATGACGTTGACAGCAAAGAGTGACAATCACTTTTGGATTACTTGTATATGACGTTGTGAAGAGCTACAAGCTGTCGGTATGTTTGCTTAGGACACGGATCAGTCAATTGGTCGCTACGTGTCTGTGGCAGTTGAGTTCCTCACTGCCATGAAAGACCGATTGCATCACATCGGAAACAGTTTCACTCTTCAAGTTGGTAAGTAGCGGTCACGTTTTCGTTTCATGCAGATTGCCTGCGTGTTCATTACCGATCACTTTAGTGGTCCAGGTTGAGCACTTGGTCAACTCAAGCGTGTGTGGGTATGGGTGTCTTTGTATCCGAACAATAACTTCCAAATGAAATAACCTCTAACCTAGATATTTTGCGTGCTGGTTCTTCTTGATCCTATCTAGATCAGACTTAGAGGTCAAAGTCATAGGTTTCATGGTCACGGGAGGAAAATGTTGCTAACGTGGTCGGTGCGACTTCGAGTGAGGGCTTTTTAGATCGCCCGTTCTGTGAACGGTCGATCTTATGTTTTGCGCATGTTTCTTTCTCTTTTTCCCAACTCACTTTTTCCGACGTCTGCAAACCGATATTTTCGAAACTTTTCCACATGACGTGGCTTTACTCGAAAAAGAAGCGCTGCTATGCCGATTTCCTAAAAGTGCCCCCTAAC
>Ga0209780_1000786_pt1 | contig 18691 bp, 16 predicted proteins | sample WorMetexBAHAMAS2_FD_187384 | JGI IMG/M metagenome (GOLD analysis project Ga0209780, IMG submission 187384) | Marine gutless worms symbiont microbial communities from Max Planck institute for Marine Microbiology, Germany - Inanidrilus exumae... | ecosystem: Host-associated > Annelida > Digestive...
GCACAAATTTGAGCAGTTTTTTTTGGAAGGGAATTAGGTGTGATGTGGAATAAAGTGAGATGCGAGCAACATAGCATTCTGACAATAGTTGACTATCAGAATACTTCAAGTTCGGTGCAGTTACAAATGACATATTTCATTAAATGCCGTAAAACGTCAACATTTCCACGTTCATCTATCGGCGGTGCTTCAGCATCCCCCAGGACCATTACTAAGGCTCTGTCCCTGGACCACGCTGGGGGACTTCTGTCCCCCAGACCTGCTATGCCCACCCTACTTCCAAACCCTGGCTGCGCCACTGCACCAGACTGCCCGCTGTAAGGTATTGCACCAATGTTACAGTAACCTGGGGTCATCATTATGGTCTATTTCTCCCTTTTGCTAGGAACCATTCAAGGAAAAACTCTTTTGCACTTTGTGTTGTTAAACCCTGGAACTACTTACCGGCTCAAGTTGTTGACTTCAGTATGTTAAATCAGTTTAAGAGATCGTTACACAAAGTGCATTTCTCCGTTTTATTACAATACAGTAATCACTACCTTTATGTGTGCATTTTCACGGTTCAATGTTGTGTGTAAATGCAATACTACAATGCTTAAGCTAATTTACAATACACTTAATGCACTTATAAATAATAATTTATTGCAAAATTCACATTTTCACAGAATAAACACATTATCAGTTTAAACTTCTGAACGATAAATTATTTCAGTTAACAGTCAAAAACCACTTCAGTAGAAAAAAGAGATATGAGTTAGCTGGTACCATCACTAATAACATGTGATGTAGGCATGGGTACATTTAGTGTGCCGCCACAACGCATTTCTCTGCAAATACACACAAATAAATACAACATATTAAAACGTAAAATACGCACAGTTGTACAATCTGGCACTTTTGAAATATATCTCTGCTAGCCCTTACTAACAATGTTCTATCACAAACATCTACAACAGATATGCAGAACGAGTGATGGCCTGCCCATGTGGCTCAGTGGTAAATGCACTCGGGCGCCATGTGCAGTGGAGCGTACGTGCCTCAGGAGCCGGGGGGTTCGAAGTTCGGTCCAGGCGTGTCCACTCTCCACCAGAGTTATTACTGGCCCGCCTACACTATGTGTAGGCGGCCAGATTAGTAATGATCGCTGGCGTCTGTCGTCGACTGTCGTCTGTAACGCGGCACATATGCAACGTAACTCACCAGGGGGCAGCACGCGGCAGGCCAGTCATGTTACGTCCCGTTAGGGTGACACCTTGTTTGAAATAATTTCGATGCACATGATAAACAGGAAGATAATCCCGGGCAGGACAAAGAGGGTTCAATGGTGTTCTCTATAATCTGTGACCTTTGCTGATACCTTGAGTTGCAGCGTCAATGTTGTCAGCCGCGCCGGCGTGAGCTGAGGCTAAAAGGCGTAGCAGGCCATAAACTGATGTAAACACAAATCACCAGTCAGGGCTAGTCTGATGGTAGGCCACATCTAGAGAGGGCACACTACAAATACCCGTAAATCTACTCACTAACTACTTACCCCTCCTCCACCCTACACGTAATGCACACACTCGCACACACTTACCAATCTCCCCTCCTCTCCCGGGGCACGTGCACTGGACCGCTATGAGGTCTCAGCACTGAGGTCTAGAGTAGGCTAGACTCTTGCCCACAATAACGAACGATCTACAGAACATGCCCAACCGAAGTAAATTATCAATTTTAAATATTATTTTCACTAACTTTAATATACATTGTTCACCCACCTTCCAGTACCGGCAGACTTCAAGTCAGAGGTGCGATATGAAATCAACGAGTAGTTCTTTGAATGTGGCAGATGACCGTGAGATGGCTGCAAAAATTAAGAAATTCTACATCAAAATAAATACTCTAAAATTAGCCCCATATGGGACTGGCGGTTGACTCCTACTTACTGCCAACTTCAAAGTCACGCGACACAAAAAGTAGGACATAAATCAAAAATCCGGTCCCGAAAAGCTTTAGGTATTGTGCCCTAATTTAAGAATCCGTGGTCATTTGCCAGCTCTCATTGTAAATGGGGGAGGAGATAGCCGTTGAAAATGGCTGAATTTCTGACTTTCAAGAGCTCGTGACCTTGACCTTAACCTTGGATCGGGTCACACTGCATACCGTCATGCATCACTAATTGACCTCTACCTGTATATCAAATTTCATTAAAATGGAAGAAACCTTTTGTGGACGGACGGACGTACTGACGGGCGGACGGACATTTGAGACCCACTTCATTAGGTCGACTCGTAGGAGTCGACCTAAAAATAGACAACGTCTTAACGCTGCTACTCAAAGTGTCATCAACGATCACAGATTGAGATTATAGAGGACCACAACGACAATAACAAACTGCTAATAATAATTCTATTTCAAGTACAACGCAGAATTGAAGAACCACATAAACTTACTTCCAGAATATACACATCAAAATCAGTGTCTACTGCAGTAGATATGAGATTCCCGCCTTCCCAGTAAGCAACCACTCGTGACGTCTCCGGCTCAGCTACAAATACAATTTTAGTACAAAATGTACCAAATAAGACATTTACAGTGATCGAGCATTTAATACGGCCCAGCTCGAATCGAAGCCGACCAGTATAATTGTGCAAGCATTTTTGACCATATGTAGATTTCATTCGTATCCCCACCACAGCATCATTGCTGGAAGTACTATAGGCAATAACCCTAATCCTAACCCTCAAAAAATTCAGTCAACTCTTCTCTGTTCCATTATCTACCTATTGTCAAAATTTCATCATAAATACTCACGTTATGTTGTTCACAGACAGACATAAACCGGTCCAAATATTAGCCTGCCAACCTATGGCAGAGGTAATAAATACAAATAATTATCTGAGATAGCACCAGCAGATTATCCTTGATTTCTTTAGCCACCAATAACAACACCAATAATAAAGTTCAACACTAAAAGGCACCGTGTTTAAATTTTTGGTTTAAAAATGTGTATATTCAGGAAAGTGTAATAGAATTATAATACTGCAACAATAGTAAAATGCCTTACAAAAAACAGTCAAAGATAGAAAAACTTACATTGTTCAAAACCGTGATAAAATTCGCCGTCAATATCAATGCTCCGCTGTCTATTTCCTGCATCGACTACAAATGCTTTGAAGTCACTTGAAAGCACGTCTACATTTTTCTGCAGTATCAGCTTAAAGTGCCTGCACACAAAATGACATTTTTCAACATACATTTTGGTCCAAAAGAAAGTCTGCAAGTGTAACACGACAAACCAAAAGAAAAAGAACAAAAAATTGCAATGAGAGTAGGAATATACATATGTGCTGGAACAGGACTGCTGGCATAGAAGAAATGATATCCTATCCATCAGTAGCCCCAGAGGTATATTGAGAATTTTCAGAAGGAGGTCCATCCTTTTTATGCCTCATCATCAGCAAGCAGTGCATACATGCAGCCTATTGCTAGATGTCACACACAGCGCGGTCGGTGTGTCTGTCTGTCTGTGTGTTGGGCATAGGGCCGAGCTGAGCAATAACGGCAGAACTGATCGAGATGTCATTTGTCTGGCTGACTCCTGTGTGAACACGGAATATTTTTGTAGACAAAAGTCCCGGGACACCTTTGACGAGGACACGTACCCTGCCCAAGTGCATTCCAAATTGTTCACCTTCTACGCTCTTTGCCTGATGCCGCTGGCTAATATTCCTGCCATGCACATGAAGCACTAGCAGATGAATGCATTCCAGGTGACAAGATGGCAATGTGGCCCTTTTGCTAAATTGGACACTGGTCGAGTTATTTTTTCCGGAACTTTTCAAAAAAACAAATCAGAAGCAAAATACTGACCGCCGGTGTGAATTATATTCCAAAATCCTGCTATAAGCTTCATTTGTAACATCACGCTTTGTGATTCGATGCTGCAAGGAATCATGATGTAAAGTTTCAAAGTAATGCAAATGATCATCCAAAGATCCTGACAAAGAAAGAACAGAACAGTCATTACACACCAGAACATAAATATATAATTCTTTGGCCTATTCGTTGATTTCGTTGCATTATGTGCAAAAATGATGTCATTGACAAAACTGGAAGTACATAACATGGGCTGCCAGTCAACTCGTCACATGACCAACTCGTCACCTGTGACGAGTTGACCTTTTAATTTTACACAGCGCGTGACGAGTTGACCACACGTGTGTGACGAGTTGACTGTTAGTGGGACGAGTATAGTTGGTTCCAGCTAACACCAAAATAAGCTTACTCATGTGACGAGTTGATTGGCAGCCTTCACGTTCGCTATAGGCCTATGCTATCGCCGTTCCGTCTGTCGTCTGTCTGTCTGTCGTCTGTTTCCGATTACTATGTCTAGTCTGCAGAGGGACCGCGCGACGCCCACGGTATAAATATTCTATAACTGCAAATACGAGTTCTTGTATTTTGTTTTAGTGCTCTGCTTGTATGGTAGACGTCAGTGTGATAATAAAGATGCAATGCTTAGTTACGATGTCTGCGACGAGTTGACTGTATGCCGAGTTGAACGTGTGACGAGTTGACTAATACAATGTGACGACTTGACCGTGTGACGAGTTGGTCATGTGACGAGTTGACTGGCAGCCATAACATGTCACATTGTCAGTCACATGTAACATAAAAAGAAAATTTTGTGAAATTTGGACGTGGGATTTTTCAGACATGTGAGCCAACAAATAGAGTGGACAGACAGACAGACAGAAAAACAGATATGCTGATCGCAATACTTCGCACCCCTATCAGGGGGCGAAGTAATAAACTGCAGCTATGAAAGTATTTAAGTGGTGGCTCAGCGGTAGGGCGTTGGACTTGCGATTTATAGGTCGCGAGTTCAATTCCCGGCCGGTCTGCTTTCATGTAACATAGGTCAACTCAGCCTTGCATCCTCTGGGGTCGCTAAATTGAGTACCTGCTTCGGCTGGGGGTAAAGGCGGGATTCTCACCTCTGTCGGGTGGCAGGTAACACTGTGTGATCCCATATGGCATGTGAGTTTCCCACAGCACTGAAGAGCTAAGTTGATGCTAAACTGCTATACACTGTTTAATTTACTTACTTTTACTTACTATGTCATACCGTACTGTTTCTGACATACACACAGTGCACTGCTTTTAGCCTATTTCACATGCTAATTATCATCGAACAACAGTTAGCAGGCAATCAATAGCGGCAATGGCAGATAGAATCCAGTCCGTAGGTTGCTACTGAATTTTTACATCTTGGATGCAAGTTATGCAATCCTGGGATCAGTTGTAAATATACAACTTAGCAAGGTTAAAATAAAAATAAGACATACTGCCTCGCAACTTGAACATAACAATATAAAGGAAATCGCAATAGTTTACCGTATAAAAGTCCAAAACTCAGGTACAAACAGCTTATAGAGAGAATGGAAATCATTAGCACTAGTTGTACACAAAACAACGGCACGTAATGCTAACTCCAAATCTCAGACGCAAATCAATAACCATCAGCAGAAGAAAAAATCTCCTCCAATTACAGCAACTTTTTGGTTTTTCCAACGAAGGTTTTCCCTTCATGGAAGAGGTGTGTGGACTACTGCGGATCAAGCAGTTTCGGATTCATGTACTTCGTGCGCTTAATTTAATTTAGGATGTTGTGAAATCATGGAATGGATGTTTGATGAAAACAGTCGTTAGTAATGCCCAAACAGCATAACAACCATACAGGCATCCAGTCTTAAGATTCGTTCACAACAGATGCGTTGCGTTGCGGTATCTCGCACCAAGTGTCGCAACGCAACATATCCGGTGTGACCGATCCTTTATAGACGGTATTACTTTGGTATTACTACGCAAATTACGCGTCGAAATGAAAGTATAATAAAAGATGACTAATGGGTTACGTGGGACGGAGTGATCGACATGGGATTTCAGTCATTCCACACTCTGTGATTCCACACACCTCTGATTAAAATCATCTACTTCCGGTTTCAACCCGGTAGCTTTTCTTTCTGTTGTAGTTCACTTTTAGTCAGCTTATGATGTGTTTTTTTCTGTACTTCCGGTAGTAATAATTAATGTTAACAATATTTATACTTAATAAAAATACTCAGTATTAAGTAGTATTTGGTATTATTGTAATTTAGGTATTTGTTATTGTTGTTGTTATTAGACAGTAGAAGTAATGACAAAGATAGTGCGTAAAAGACTAACCTCCTAGTTGAGTGACAAGTAATCGGCATACAAGTTTACTGTTGAGATATTGATCTGGTGTTTGGTCACTATTCGTGCTGTACTGGTTCTGTATGCTAATTGCTAAGATTATGCCACATCTGTTGTTGCTTCGCGGACAATGATGCTAAAATGTGTCGTCAGCGGCCATAAGTACTTGCATCATCAGCAGCAGGGGCGGTTCTAGGAATTTTCACATGGGTAGGCCAGTCAAATGGCCAATCAGATTTTGGGTAGGCCAACAGGAGTGGTGTATGTGGGGCAGAATTTCGTTTGGGTAGGCCAGGCACGAGTTTGGGTAGGCCATGGCCTACCCGGCCTAATAGCTAGAACCGCCACTGAATTCAGCAGGCTGTTTCAAAGAAACCGCTGGCGTCTTCACTGTTTGCGTTGCCATTAATTAGTAAAAATCGGAAAAAAGGAAGCAATGAGGCTACGGAAGTTTAGTGCGGGGCTTAGGGTTAGTGTATTTGTAGTTTTTACGGTTAGGATCAGTAGGGTTAGGGTACGGTTAGTATGGTTACAGTTAGCATTAGTTTTAGGGCATCATACAGATGTTTCCAGGCATATATAGACCATGTATGTATGTAGATTTATGATATGCAACCTTTACAGCTTAAGCAGTCATGAGGCACATCCATAGGCTAAACAGAACAGATGAGTTTTTAGTCGGCTGCCAAACTGTGTCAATGTCTGTGTTGGATGTCGGAGTACAGGTGGTAAACTGTTCCTAAGTTTAGAGGCACTCGCAGCAAAACTGTGGTTGTGGGGCCCAAGTGACAATACTTGTTGGTCTCTACAAGCAGCAGAGCGCAAGTGACAATGACCGGCAGTGGTTGTGACTGCCATAGTGGCCTTTCACTCGTATTTTTGCTTTTTTTGCTGATTAATAATGACACTTGTCATTCTCTCATAAGTAATTTACAGCAGCATGTTCATGCGCTGTGCTGTGCACTTGTTGACATGATGCTGGGAGTTGATAATAATATTGTTCCTTGTAGTATTATTGAGAACAGAAGAACTGTGGGGAATGGGTAACGCTTAAAGAAATGTTATGAAGAAATGTCATCAGTGTGGATGCCTGTATTAGTGTCACTAGTGCCAAGCAAAATGCAGAAATATTTACAGATAGTCAGGTTGTGATGCTGCAGATGAAACTGGCAGTCTTTGGCCATTTTTCTTGCTGGCTGCGACTCAGTCTTTGCCAGCCATTTTACCAGCCCTGACTTTGGTGATTTCAAGGTCAACCATGTCATTAGTTAACGAAGATGTTTTTGATACTTACTTATCTCATGTGTTTAACATTCACTGTTTTGGTACAAAATATTTCTACAGAATTTTGTGATTTAACTTTCAGATGCAAACTAACCAGAGAATTGTCATCCAGCAGTTCATGTCATCATATTTTAAGCATCATGATTGAGATTTCAATGATCAGAGGCAGCTTTTACATATGGAATGCAGAAGGTGAGATCTGTCAGTGTACTGCAGTTGTACTCGACAGATTTGCTTGTGTGTACACTGTGTCTCAAATAACGTCTCCCTTGTTATTTTTTAAAAATTAAGCCAAGTGGTTCACCATAGAGGACGGTGACTATGTATTAGATGGGAGTCCAGATCCACCAATGAAAATGGAGAGGGAGATGTTGCCACTGTTACTTAATTGCTTTTTTGAATTCAAGTCTGCTTTTAGCCGCGGTCGGCTATCACAGCAGTCGCTGAGCTTTCATACCACCCACTACAACTATTTTCTTTCTTTGCTTTCACCACCTACACATGGTGGCAATGACATTATGTTTTTTGGCTGTTCCGTTGCCCCGTTCATCCGCTCGTTGGTTTGTTCGTTCATCCGTTTGTGTGGTCAGATATTGTTACCATGATACCTCATGAATGGCTTGAACAATTTTGATAACATTGACGGGGCATATTCACTAGCCCTAATAGTGACATAATTAGATTCTGAAGGTCAAAGGTGAAGGTCACGGCAGGCCGTCAAGATCAAATCTTGTGAACATCATGTCTCATGAACTAATTGAACAATCTTGATGAAACTTACAGGAAATAACCACCAGCCCCACTGATGACCTGATTAGATTTTGGAGGTCAAAGGTCAAAGACCAAGGTCACAGCAGGCATAAGTATGTGATGGCGAAGTTTGTCTATTGAAACTAGCCTTTTTTGCAAAGTTACTCCAGTTGGATGCAGTCAACCAAAAGAGAAGCAGATTCTTTTACAGAACTGATGATCTTTGTGGTGTCAACTAACAATGTCTAAGCACTAAGAGAAACATTACATGTTGCTCTGTTTCAATCTAGATGCAGTGCGTGTGCGCGAGGAACACCACATTGTTGGAACACTAGTCGGCTGTTTGCCACGACTTCCACGTCAGAACGTTCAGCTTGGTCTTCCTCTTCAACTTTCTGTATACGAAGCGAGACTCCTACTGGAGAAAGGTGGCCAATTTCTTCCTATTGTCCAGTAGACGATTGATTTGAAAAGTGAAAGTAAACTTGGGAAAACACGTTATGGTGCAAAATGGAAAATCTAGGCTTACATACCTGTTACTTGCTGGTAATATAGTCCTTACAATGGCTGCGTAACTTACGGCAGGCCATTTTAGAGATTTTTTGATTGATTGCTTTATCGATTGATTGATTTATTGAACGACACTGCCAATGTAAACTTTGCATGGCTGAGCGGAGGTGTACTGAGTGCTGTCTATTTGTACATGTTGCTCATTCAAAATAATCGAGAGAGTCTTGCAAGTGTAATGTTGTAGCACAGAAGTAAACTATACTGCACTGGAGTCGAAATGTAGGATCTCCCAATGTTGCAAATGTTTCAGGTCTTGGACGGGTGTATGATAATGATGACACACTTACAGAGCCAACTAGTGAAGATGTTGCAACTTTTGAATCGTCAAGGAAACGATTATATATGGAGCAGGTATTCGATCCACATGAGTTTCTTGCGTACTGTTTTGCACCTCTGACATGGTAATCTAAGTCCACTACTGTACATGTGTTACAGTGCTCAAAACCCCATCACGAACGGTTGAGAGAGAGACCAGGAATAGATGATGTAGCTACAGTGGTAGGTGCAGCGAAATAGGTTGAGACTGTATGGACGTGTTTTCAGAAAGGATGAGAAAGATTGAGTGAAGAACATGCATGGATTATGAAATGGAGGTTGTAAAATGGAGGTAGACAAAAGCAAACCTGGAATGGGGTTGTGGACCGAGTAACTCAACAAGCAGGATGCTATGGACCATAGTAAATGGAAGAAATTGACTAAAGATGTGGACTTATACCCATAAAGACAGAGATTATGTGAGTGAATGTTATTTTTTCTGGTACCGACTTACCCGGGTTGACCGGGATAAAAAGCCGCTAAACAGCCTGTAATGGTATTTAAAGCTAGCATTAAGACTCGTCTTTTTTCATGCAGCCGTCAATAAATTAATCATCAATGACTTGACGTTTGCTGCCGCCGCCGCCTCTGAAGTTACACTGGATAGAAATGTATTTGTTGTTGTTTTCGTTCTTGTTATTATTATTAGCCCGCATGACCTCAGTAATCATCTGTCTGCAGTGCCAACAGATATGTTAGGTCGTCTTACCAGCATGATTTGTGGTTCGTTGTTGCAATGTGCAATCGTTTAGCTGGAAGCGTGCAAAGAGATTCGTCAGAACACGATGCTGAAGAACTTGGATAAGATAGTTGAAGGAAAGAAGGCAAAAAAGATGCTTCAGGCAATGGACGCAGTTCATAGTGACGGGTAATAGTTGAAACAAATTACGTACCGTAATTGGTCAGGTGTCAAATGGATGGCAGTGCTGCTAATAATTGCCAATCACGTTACCTGCAAATTTGGTCCAATTAGTCTATGTGTCTATGTGTGTATGTGTCTGTCTATCTGTCTGTCACTGTCGCGGGCATATTTTCACGTAACATAGGTCAACTCAGCCTTGCACAATTCAGCATTGCATCCCTCTCGGGTCGTGGATTTGAGTATCTGTTTTGGCTGGGGGTAAACGCGGGAATCTCATATCTACCGGATGACAGGTAACACTGTGTGATCCCATACGGCATGTGAGTTTCCTGTAGTGGTGAGGCTAAGTTGATGCTAACTGCTATACACTGTTTACTTTTACTTTATTTTACGTTTACTTACTTTACTAGTATATTATTTTTTTCGGTGTACTATCATTGGAATGTCATTGATATGTATTTCTGCTGGTCTCAGCGGAGTATTTCGAGTGAGTGTGAGATAGTGATCCAAATAGTCTGCCAGTAGGTCATCTGTTTTCACTTTTCAGTCGTTTCCCCAAAATGGCAGCAAATCGGCTTGTTGGGAGAATATTACCCCAACATTTTCATTCTTACTTAATGTGAACTGTAGAATTTATAATTGAAGTATTGGATGACTTTTTGTCTTTGTTCCATGATGTGACTGACATAGCACCTGCAGCTCAAACACCTCCCCCGGGGGAGTGCTAGCAATTTCTGAATTACTGTCTTTAATAGATTTTGATTGATTAATTAGCAGTTAAACACGTTTGATTAATCGGGCTAAAATTTTTAATGTGTTGCTCGCCTCATTGATATCGACATATTTGATTGCAGGTACATGTTCTGTACATGTTGGTACAAATTGTGGTTGTAACAAGTACGTACGTCTCCATATATCCTTACTACTTACTTACTTACTTATATCCACACATGCCAATCCTACGCATGGCCAGCACACTGGACGAATCGGCCAGCGCAGAGACCACGCACGCCACGCCAGCACGCGTGGTCCGACTTCCTTAGGGTGTGCCAATCATGTTGTCGCTAATGAATACACTATTTAATTCATCCAATTTTTGGCTTCTGGGAGAGCAAAGTTCCCAAAAATGTGTTATTCTTTGCCTTCGACGCTGATGAACCGCCGTGCAAAATTTGACGCCGCTAGGTGGAGAAATTTGTAACCGTACAAACACACACACACAAACAAACAAACAGTAACCAATAAATCAACACCTTGCCTATCGGCATGTGTGGATAAAAAGGTGCTTCCATAGTTCCTCAAGAACAGTAGGGGCTGGCCGATTTACGGGGCAGGCAGCATGCAGATGACATTAGTTTTAAACTAGTGGTAGGCTGCCATTACTTTCGCATTGGACGATATTTTTGGCCAGTACTATTGACTATCGGACTATCAAATTTCTGCGCTATCATCCTAATCCTAGTTGTGATGAACAGTGTGGGAGACGCTGACAGAAGCAGCAAGAGACAACGCAAGAAGAAGATGAAGAGGATACAGACTGAACATACAGCAGCTGAAGATAACTTTGATGATGAACAGATTGAGTTTGAGATTCAGCAACAGATCGAGAGCGTTGATGTTCCAGCATCACTGCCTGACAAGTCTGTGTGCATTCAAATACACACAGGTAAGTTTCAACGGCAGGTGTATAGTTAAACTGTGGTCATATAAGTGGCCAATGCAGTGCCATCTTGAAACACCTTGAAGACAGCATATCACAACTACTACTGCCGTATCATTTATTATGCTAGTAGTAAGTGAGTAATTAGCAGTAAGAGTAATGTAACGATCAGACGTATTTCCGTCAGTCTGTCTGTCTGTCCCGTTTTTTCTAACGTTAATAGAGCGTCTTTTCTAACATAAATACAGCGCGTGGCGCATACTCAACGTGACCCACCAGGGGGCAGCACACGACGCGGCCAGCATACATTTTCGTCCGAGAATTACAAGGACGGACATACCTGTTATTGTCGTTATTCTTGTTTTTTCCGCTGTAATAAAACTGGTCAAGAAAGTTACCAAATGATGATTATTATTATTATTACTACTAAAATGTTATTAGTAATAATAACTAGCGCTCCATTCTCGCGCCTACGGCGCTCGGTCACACCTCGCGCCAACGCCAAGTCGTTGGTGGGCGACCGCCATGCCCCGTGAAATTTGTGCTCAATGTGACCCACCCCCTTTTTTGAACACAACGATTTCGACCAATATCCGCTCATAGCGCCCCAACTGTGAGAGCTGGCGAAAAAAAGTTCAATTAGTACTAATAGGAAGAAATCGACCACATATCATCAGTGACGGAAGCATAGATGTCATGCCCCAGATGTGTGCGATAGTTTACAGGTCTTGTTTTGCTGTTCAACTCACGGGCTTTGTTGTCGATGTCTGCTAGAAGTTCACGTTCGGCAGAGTTATAGCCGAACGCGTGAACACCGTTTTTTGCCCCGTAGAGTATTTCCATAATTCGCCCGAAGCTACGCTAGCTACGCTTCGCTTTCATACTCATACTCACTCATATCATATCATAGCTGGATTAATAGTTCGCCTATTACTAGGTAGAACGTAGGTGCATTACACAAGTCCGACTAGATACATTATACATATAGGCTACACACTAAAAACACTAATAGAAACAGTCCATAACAGTATAATCAGTTCAGCAAACACTAAAAGCAATTCTAAAATAATGAGATTTTGACAGTCTTCGGGCGAATAATTAGGCCTACACGTGCATAGTCATACATGCAATAAATGTTATCCAAGCCATGCACTAGGCCCGTAGGCCTAACATTAGCTTTGTTAAGTGCAGTGTGTGTGAGCGATAGGCCTAATTAACAGTAATTATAGTCTACGAACTACAATCGATGCACGTGCATACCTGAGTCAGCGAATCAGAGCGAGCGCGCCACGCGCATGCGCTGTGCAGTCAGTAATGGCGGCAGACGCCACGTGCGGTGGCGTACAGGTATGTGGCTAATTGTAGTAATTGAGACATGAAACTCAGAACAGCTCGAAAATACTAGATACTCGCGGCACTAAAGTTACGGACGTGGACCCCCTGTGGATCCTATTGCGTCCTAAATGTTAAAATAATTCACCGAAAAATCAGTTGGGTTAGTAGCTCAAACTACTACAACCCACAGGATGAGCCATTGGGCCAGTAAGCAAATACTTGTTGGTTTGTCAAGTTACAAATTGTGTTGAAATTTGTGTCAGTTTAGTTTTCACTGAACAGTTACGAGAGACCGCACCTTCAAACGTTGTACAGTGTGACTGTGATTGAAGTTCAATTCTGAACATGGCTCCTTTCGTTATGCTTCACCTTGTCTCTAGAACCAACTCCCTCTATATATCTTCGTCAACCTTATTCTGGTACCAGTTTATATCCAACTTACCTATTCCTGCACCCATCAATTCTTCCTCTTCTGATTCACCACTCTGCTCATCCATAACTTCCTCTCTCTTTCACTTCCGGCTTAAGACCTATCTGTTTTACAAATCCTACCCAAATAGTCACACTTCTTCCCGTACTGCCTTCACAGACTATTGTCCAGACCGTTTCTTCTGTGCTACATTTGGGTTTTTGTTTTTAGTTTTTCCTTATTTCTTTGTTTCTGTGTTGTGCGTTAGATTAGGCTGGCCATCTCATCAGCTTTCGAGCGCATGTTAGTCGGCATTCCCGTTTAATAACTGGAGGATTTGTTGGAGCAAAATTTTACTAACTGTTGACGGCAACTAGCGCATTCGGATTAGGGAGAAGATGACAACAATCTACCTACACTATCGCCATACCATACCATAGATCTTGTCATTGGGGATAATATGTAATCCACTGGATTTAGTTTGTTCGTGCCAATTTTGCATACGATACGGTAGATTAACGTGCGCTCAAAAGCTGACGAGATGACCAGCTTAATCTAGCGCACGGCCCAGGAACGAAAAAATAAGAATAACAAAAACCGAGTAGCTCAGAAGAAACGGTCCAGGCAATAGGCCGTGGAGGCAGTCCGGTAGGAACAAGTGAAACTATGGGGGAAGAAGAGGAAGAAGTGATGGGTGAAGGAATGTGAATTTGACCGGAATTTGTCTGTGTGATTCGCATGTAGCCGAGATTCGACGTCACGAAAATCGACAAAGTATAACCGAGTGGAAACTACCGATGTCGTCCAAGGACATACTGAAGTACCGCGTGTTTTCTGACTTCTGGGAAAGGGGCTACTTCTTGACCGGTGGCGGAAAGTTTGGCGGTGATTTTCTTATTTATCCAGGTATATTGATGCGTTGTTCTAGCAGTAGTTTGGTCCAGAACGGGCTCATGGGCTGTAATGTGCCGATTTATTTGTTCATTCCAGAGATATTCGTTTAGTTACTCACTTACTTACTTCCTTACTTATTTTCTTCCTTAATTATTTACCTTCTTATAAATAGTTGCGTTCAGTTTCCAGGCCGGAGGTCGTAGAGACGGCAGGACCTGGCTGTAGTTTTTGCGTTCATTTTGTGTTATGTATATTTTGTTATAGATGCATGTTTGCTTTTGTCATGTTAGATTTAGTTTTTAAGTGCTTGGCCAAGAGATTGCGTGGGAAGAACGTTTCTGAAATGACATATTGTATGCCGGGTGGAACGTAAAACCTTAACTCAGTCAGTTATCAGTAAAGTAAAGTAAAGTAAAGTGAACGCTAGTTTGATGATGTTTGTGCATTTATTTGCCGTATGGTTTATTGACCTCTGCTACATCATCAAAAGTGTATAATATGTATTCACTTGAAAAATAGCATTGTTGACCATCATTGTATGTATTTGTTATCAGTGTTCATAATGCTGTTATAATAATATAATACTATTCCGTCACTAAGCATGGCACTGCTTCTGTAACCGTTAACTACTTTGCCCGAGGTAGGGGTGCAAAGTATTGTGATCAGCGTGTTTGTATGTCTATCTGTCTGTCTGTTCGTTTGTCTGTCCGCTCACATATCTCAAAAACCACACGTCCAATTTTCACAGTATTTTCTGTGCATGTTATCTCTGGCCGTGGCTTGGTCATCTTCTGACTTTATGTAGCTCTTGTTTTGCGGATGACATCATGTTTTCATATGATGCAGGGAATTGGGTTCGAATCAAAGACGACGCGTATGTTTCGTCCAGTTCGCCAGGTGGCGGTACCAGCCAGTGTTTGGTCGAGATCGTCAGGGTTGGCGGCACCGGGGTCGAAGTCTGCTGTCTCCGACTGCGTCTTGTTTTACTGTAGAAATTGCTCCTGCGATACGTTTACGTCGCACGCGTTGTTTGCAGGCGATCCGTCGCGGTTTCACAGCTTCTACATTGCTGTCTGCGCCGACCACTCGAAGCCTCTGTCGGTCCTTGACCTTGTCTGCCTCGGTCGACTTGGAACCACCGTCAAGAAGACGACGTTGCTGTGTTCCGTCGATAGCGACGGACAAGTCTGTTGTACGTCCTTACAGTGGTCGGGCATCAGTTGATCGACAAAAACTGGAGATGTGCAAATAACAGTTGACGATTAATTAGCCATGCAGTCACACACGGCCTGCTGTCTCGATTTTTTGGCCAGCAGCCGTCTAGGGGGCGATTGTCCCCTCGCCCTCCCGTGGATCCGCCCCTGCGTTCATCTGGTTTGGTCAGCAATAATAATTGCCGTAATTACCTCGATGAGCAAACTGGATCCATCGACCGAGCTCGGTGATAATTATCTAGTCGGACGACCAAATTAAAACACACGACAACAGTAGTCACCAGACGCTGAATCTGCCGTGGTGAGAAAAATACAATTATCTCCGAGCTCGGTCGATGTATGCTGTAGCATCGTAGCCAAGAATTAAAGGAGATGCTACCAGCACTAGTCTTAAGTAGGCTATAGTCATTAAGGCTGAATTTTGGCGACCACTTGAGAAACAAGCAGGCAGTTTCTCGGGAACTACGTTACCAGCATAATTAATACACCGCTTGAACCGCTATGACCCGCAGATTCAATGTTTGGGAGTTTGGTTGATATTGTTCCATCTAGAGGGTCAAGTCCCCAAAAACACCCAAAATGGGCGTGAATAGGTGATAGAGGAGGTATGTATCATTTTTAACCTTTAAAATGTTTTCGCATTAGGTGTATAATTTTCCCGCGAGGCACCGAAAATGTGGGCAAAACGCCCATAACCCCGGAACTCCTTGAGCGAATCCCCAAATAGGCATGAAACCGCCCAAAAAATGTGAAAATTTCATAAAAATCGCGCAAGAAATACGCCCCTGCAGGGTGTTTATGTTTCGAAATTGGGTAAAATTTGGGGTGAAATTTGGCGTGAAGCAGGTCGACTCCGCCACGCCAAATTTAACCACATCAGTGCAGAGTGTCGCCCCTGTGGGCGAAAAATTTCAAAATCGCAATCCCGAGTAGGTTCTGGTATTTTAAATATTACGGCGCATCCGCTTCGCGCTTCGTGTCGTGCGTGCAGTGCGCATCGTCTGTTAATTGCGACTGGTTAGTGGCAGTGCATCTGGCTACAAATGCCCTAATAAAAGGCGCAAGAGATTCATCTAAGTATGCACGTACTGTACGTACACTCTCCATCTGCTGTCTGGCGTCAACATAGTAAGTTCAACTGGATTTTACGTTAGTACATGATTATAGAACGATATTGACAAACAGTTTTTCAAATATAACTAATAGTTAACTAGAATGTTGGCAATTAACGTGTCAATTCCCAATCCGAAGATCGCCCGTCTTGTCCAGTTTTGACAGTGGCAATTCGATGTATGAACAACAAACATGAATGCTCACAATTGGCTTGCTGAACAGGAACACCGGCTGTCAATGCTGCTCAGTCAGATTGCAACTGTTGCCCACTCCACTTGTATTTATTGGCTATTTACTGTAGGACCCAAGTCCTCTACCCAGAAGAAGAATGTAGGGCTATCTTGTACCGTTACCGAGATATAGCGTGATATTATGTCAAAAATCGCAAACTTCCCCCACCCCTGTATAATCTAGCCTGTCGATCTCCATCACTGTTTAACTGACCCCTACCAAATTTGGTTAAAGTATAGGCTAATAATCACTGATGAACACTATTGTTTTCGATTTTCTATTTTACTTCCACATCACGAGTGACGGCGCTTAATATGTTACGGTTAGACGCGAAATTTGGCAAAATTTGGGGTTTCTCCCCGTTTTTGCTAGGGGGCATTTTCAGGAAATCGGCATAGCAGCGCTTCCTTTGGGGCTGAAGCCACGTCATTTGGAAAAGTTTCGAGAATGTCGGTTGACGTAGCCTACGTCGGAGAAAGTGAGTTGGCAGATAAAAAAGAAGAAACATGCGCAAAACACAAGACCGCGTTCTCTGATGAAATGAATTGCTTGACGATGTATCAATTTCCACAGCAGCAATATTTAAGTGGTTCAAAGAATAAACGGGATCGTTTATAGCCTACCGCATGACCCATTTTACTGATTTTAGGCCGCATCACAAGCTCGCAGCAATAGCTAGCGACAGCGGACTATTGCTACAGATGGAGTAGCGTGGTCTGTCACCTGTCTGTCTGTGTGTGTCAGTAAGTTTGTCTGTTGATCACGTTCGTAGCCCTGCAAAAAAGGCTGAACGATCGAGATGCCGTTTGGGGGCTGACTTGGTGGACCCAATGAAATATGCATTAAATGGGGGACAAGACAAGCTACCCCACGGGACGGGGCAATTTTGGGGGTTGTCGGACCCATTGCAAAGCACGGAAATCGCTATTCTGGAGTTTGAGGCAACTGGCAGCATGAAAAGCCAATAACTGCGACAGCGGGACGGCGGCAACCGGCGGCAAGACTCCCGCCTGGCCAGATCCGGTGTCACGTTAAATTTTCTCCGCTGTGAGCCTGTGACAAAATCCGCCCCATGCGTTATGCGGCCTGTCGTCGAAATTCTTTGACCACTTGTTTCAAGTGTGGTCCCCATTATCATGTCTTTGGAACGGATGGAGATAGAAGCACTTCACATTCAGTACGCCTATTGATGGAGGTGATTTTTGGGGGTGTGTTCAGGGTCACGTGACCTCTTTTAGTAAGTAAGTGACAAATTGATAACACCTCGGTAACGGTAGACTATCATAGTTACAAACGGAAGACTAATAGGAAATTATGTGGCCTAGCGAATGGCTCCAATATACCAATGATCTTGAGTGATGTTGGTTACCTTGTGATAAGTTTATCCGTTTTTTGTTCGGCTTGTGACAGACGGACAGACGGACGGACACATGACCATAGCACATGCATGCACCGTACGTGCTAGCATAACGTCGCGTGTTAAAACCGCTGTAATGTCTGTTTGCCATAGACTTGAGACAAGATGAGTGAAGAAAGTTCAACTGTGTCGCACCTGTCCGTCGTCATGACAACAGCTCAAGGTGAGATTAGCCAGACTACAGGTGGGAATGGTGTGACGTCATCTTCGTCACGTGGTGCCGCTGTCTATTTTCAAAGTGCTGTTCTAATCATCGGAGTTATAGGCACGGCAGCCAATGGCCTTGTTCTCTATGCTCTGGTGGCGTCGAAACAGCACCAGAAGCATGTGATGATTGTCAACCAAAATGCTCTTGATCTTTACAGCTGTATATTTCTGATCGTAACCTACGGACTGAAGCTTTTCAACGTCCGTCTAT
>Ga0209780_1000787_pt1 | contig 18675 bp, 12 predicted proteins | sample WorMetexBAHAMAS2_FD_187384 | JGI IMG/M metagenome (GOLD analysis project Ga0209780, IMG submission 187384) | Marine gutless worms symbiont microbial communities from Max Planck institute for Marine Microbiology, Germany - Inanidrilus exumae... | ecosystem: Host-associated > Annelida > Digestive...
CCGTTACCAGAAATTTCTGAGCGATGTGTCATGTGATGTTTATAGTTAAATTGTTGTTGTTTCTTTTTTCTTTGCTGCTTATTTTGCTACCTTATGGGTGAATAAAGATGAATATAAAAGAAAACCGCTGATAGAAAGAGAAATAAAGAACACGCACAAATGGAAAGGGCTCCAGCTATAGCGGGCGATTATACATTTTCAAGGGGAAGCTGGTACATGTCACCCAGGCCCTAAAACACGCTGGTGGTGGCTTTAGCGTATTAGGCCTATAATGATAATGGAACTGGAAGGCAGCACCGCTATGGCTGTCTTAGCCGAACTGCGAAGCTCAACTTCAAGTCTTTCGCCAGGCGGCAGCACCAGTGTCGATCGCCTCTCATTCACATTGACTCAGTCGCCAACGGCATTATTCGTTCCACGACTTTAGGTCTATTATTCCCGTACAACAAATGTAAGGGAATCGTAAACTATGATTTTTATGGTTTTGTTGTCTTGCTCTAAACATTTGGATACTTGAATGAATTTTTGGCTCTTGTATACAAGGTGCGCCAATAAAAAACAATCCCTTAGGAAAAATTCTGCATCTCTGCAATTGTGGCAGGCAAGTTTTTACAGATGAAAATTTAGGCCATATACGCAGCAAATTTCGTTACAATGTTTGTTTTGATTTAAAATTACAACTATTTGAACTTAAAAGTACATTTTCTAAGTGAGCCAGTAGCGTACAATTTTATTGGCCTTTGTTGATGTTTTTGATGCGGGTAAACTGAGTAATGAAGAAGACAAAATGCGTATTCAGACGCTTCGCGAACACTGATTTGGTACTAAAGCGATAAGCGCAAGTTATCCTGACAAAAACTGGAGCTTGAGCACGTTGCAGACATTTGCCTCCGGGTCGATAAGACTGGCTCAGCTGTGACGCGTTGTGCAACAAGCGGTGTGGTCGAAGTCTGTGTTGCTGCAGCTGGTGAACATTGTGGACACTCTGTTTAAATAACCTATATTGAGTGGACAGATGACATTCATAACTGAAATTTGCACTGTTGACGAAAAGCTATGTAAAGTTTGAGTCTTTCTTCGTGAATATTCAATGCACAACTGCATGTTCACTTGAAAAAGTGGACATTAAAGTTTAAAATGTTGCATCCGTTGAACTGCGTCAGTTGCTTCAATAAAATTTGCAGAATATTTTGTGCGAATAATCACATAGGAAATAAGAAAGTTTGGTTCAAATCCGTACTATCATTGCTGAAATACAGACGTTTTTCTAGGGGATCGTTTTATTGAAGCACACGGCACATCACGGTGTTTTTTTCTGTATTCAGTTCCGCATTAAGGGGGCGGGGGGTGCTAGGGGTGCTGCAGCACCCGGGCCCCCAGTTTTGGGGGCCCGCAATTGATGGGAGTGGTCAGCTGGTTATAGGTTTGCAAGGGGCCCGCATTTCGCACAGCACCCGGGCCCACACTAGCCTTAATGCGGCCCTGTCTGTATTGCTCCATATTTTAAACTATTTTTGATTTCCTGTGGGGCGGCGTGTCCCCCGCGGTCCGCGGACCTCTTTAGTGGTGTTCCCGACTCAACTTTATTCCTAGCTGTTAAATAAAATTTTTAAAATAAAATTTTACTTACTTAATCGTGGATCGGTCCCTTCAGGACCGAAGCGTTAGTGGTCATAGGGTGCCTAAAAGTGCTATTGCCATGACAAACAAACATTGTGTTGGATGGCCTGCAGTGTCCACTAGGCCTACGGCCGTGATGGACACAGACTACTTAATGAGCCGCCGTTTGCAGTGTGGCTTCGAGCAATAACAATTAGCCGATGCGGTTACACCTCATACCAGGCCGGCTTTTAAACACCGTCCCTGTAGTTTTGGGTTCCATACATGAAGTGACCACATACCAGTTGAGTACAGATGGAGCGGAGCCGAGCGGCGAAAGTGCTGCTGCTCGTGGGGTAGCTGTTACTGATGGTCACGTTCATGATAAATTTATTACGCCATGCATCATCGCGATGTATACAGGACGCGGGACAATTTCGGCAATGGCGGGCCGGCCGGATGTCCCGCAGTGCGCACGCGCTTAATCACGGATCCTCGGCGGTGCAATATGGCGTCGCTAATCGACGCCGCGTAGCGGACACCCCGCGTACCACGCCTCTGGCCTCTAGTACGGCAATGAGTCGCCAGGCGGCGTGGCGGGGTGACGAGTGATAATGCAGTTGCGTTGCAACGCTTTGGTGGCTTATTTTGATCTGTGAGTTAAACGTCAGAATAACCAGTGACATCACGACATTAAAATTTAGACGTAACGCACGCCTGGCAGGTGGCTGGCTCAGTGGTACTTCTTGACAAGGTAAATAGGTTGAAGTCACGGTCAAATGATTAAAATGTTCCTGTTTCGGATATGGATGTACGTTATAGGAGTTGACTATTTTTATTTTGTTTGATTGTCGAGTTCTTTGTGCTATAAAGTGGTCGGTGCGACCTCGAGTGAGGGCCTTCTGGTTTTGTTATAAAAGTTGACACTTGTGGGACTGCGAGTTCAAACGCGATGGTTACACGGACACATCGAGGGCGCGACGTAAAAGTGCTCTGTGTCGTGTGGACTCTCGTATTGCATTTTGGCGAGATCGATATGGCACGAATGAGAGGAAGGCTGAAAGGCGAGCGCGAGATAATGGACCGTCAACATCCGGCCGTGAACGAAGATGATGCACGCGTCGCGACAATTTCCGCTCGATATCGAACAACTCGCGAGTCGGAAACCCGTGCTGTGTTCCGAAGTCGTCGTTTTACACCCGATATACACAGACATCGAGATCGCGCGGAATCGCGCAGTCTTTGTGATTCCGCATCCACACCAACAACCTTTCATTTTCGTATCGTCTTTTCTTCACGACTATGTGCATTGTCGTCGCTCGGCTTTTAGCTGTGCAAATATCGTCAAACGGAGCTTGAAATCTTATTGACAAACATGCCATCTCGTCTTCATTATTATCCTCATTTTTCTTGCACGTCCTCATTTTTTATGTTCGTGGTGAATAAAGATAAATATCACTATCGTTACCAAACACTTTGTGGTCCCGATAGAGTAATCTGACCGCTATGTGAGTGTCTGTTTGTCGGGACAATAACTTACGAACTAAAATGATCCTTGACGCTCGCTCATCTTGACTAATTTAAGTCCGATTCGAAGATCCAGGTCACGTTCACAGGTCAAAGTTGACTGTCACCTACTAATGAAAAATGTTCCCATTATCTATAACTGATTTGATAACGCCTTTCATATCTCAACTACAGCATGTTTGCGAACAAAAAACCTTACTGGTTGGATGTATGACCATTAACTTACGAAATCTTATTGTTTGCACATCAGCGCTCGTTATTAAAAACTTAAAAGCCATTATCACAAAAATATGCAGTAGAGCCAGCCTGTGTTATCGGCGCATGCTTTGATCAACGGGAAATGGCAAAATTCGACCCCCAAAATCGAAATGTTTCAACCGTTTGTTAAACATTGTTGCAGTTGATTATGTCCGCGAAACGAACCATTGCGCAAAATGGCTTCTGGTAAAGGTGAAATACGTAAACAATTTTATATTCTCACAGGTTAGACCTCACTGATTTTGGCGCGTGATGGCTCCAAACGACACCGAATTAGGCAAGGATATGACATGTGCGGTCTTTTTTGGATTAAAGTTTAGTTTTATCCTACAAAACATCGATATTTACTTAAAACATACAGAAAGGACAATTTTTGGCCGAAAAGCACATATAGTATGAATCTCGGCTATAAAACTTCCGTGATTTTATCAAACCCCCATATGTGCTACAATTATATGGTGACTAAAGATTATTATAAAAGTTACGGTCTGTATTGAATAAAAAGTATACTGGTATGAGAAAATCAGGCGGTTCAATTGAAGATGTTGTCGTTGTCCTGTGTGTGCTATGTAGATGGTCGTATATGCATTCGCCGATAATTGCAACATGGTTTCGTCCATGCACTGAGAATCATTCTCTCATTTGTTTATCACAACGATTCCATCAGAGCGAGACTTCGAGAGAGAGGCACATGCAAGAATACACGGAGAGAGAGATAAGACTAATCGAAGGAGGATGAGTCGGTGATCTGGACGGGTCAACGGTGGGCGAGGCTGTACGGTCCGGAGGTCCGTTCAAGCTTGACCGCGCCGGGCCGGGTCATCCACGGGCCGTGCAGGAGGCCGGAGACGAGAGCCGTGGTCGAGCGTGGTCTATCGACCACGCAACGCGACCGCTTGCTATACGCTGACGATGCACGCTTCAACGACGCACAATTTCAACGAGGACTTCGACGCCAAAGATTCGCTCGAAACACTGGCCGACCCAGGATTTCACAAAGGGGAGGGCGTATATGTGGTCTGGAGGCCGACCCTTTAGCGCGGCCCAAGGGGCCGATCCTCCGATAAAGGTTTAGGGGGAGAAGCCCCCAAAATCGGAGGTGGTAGCGGAGCATGCAGTCTAAACAATATTGCGGATACCGGATTTTGAAAATGACAGCGCCTATTAGAGGATAACCACCCAGAGGGGTCCAGTCTCCAGATGGAGCTTCTGGTCGGATGTGGGGTTGAAACCCCCGCATAGTGATGGTGGACATATTTTACCACCCACTTTATTGGTCCAAACGAAGCAAGTGTCGGATGTGTGTGTCTGTGTGAGTGTGAACGATAACTTTTGAAATGCATGATCTAAATAGTTGACACGCCGGTTCATTGTTAGTTACACTACCTAGGTCAGGTCATATCGAAGGTCAAGGTCATGTGTCATGTTGTTAGTGTTTGGTGCGACCTCGAGTGAGGATTTCTTGGGTTAAAACTGCATTTACAGCTTGCCCAACTTTTATTTTACGGACATAATGCAATACATATAGATCTGCTTTACTGATTGACTTAGCACTATGGAACTCTTCATTGTATTGCATGGTACTCTATTGTAATTGTATTGTCATTGCATTTTACTATAACTGTATGGAAAATGCCTCATACAACAATATTGCAGAAAATATCTGGAAATCTTCAAGGTAGGGCTAAAGTTTTTATTATCTTGAAACAAAACGTATATACTTCGGAGGTTTGCAGGCAATTTGCACAAGGCAATTTGTAAGACGGGCAATGGGGAACATCTTCTAACCAAGTAGGCCTACCGACAACATAAGGTGCACAAATACACGAAAACGAAAAATTTACAACTATGTGGAAAATGCTAAACCAAACGCATGCGTGAGCACGCGAGACTGGAAAATGCAAAACCAGATAGGAAAGAAGAAAAACGCAGAAAAACTCGTTGAAACGAGAAAGATTCTGCATTACATACCGCAGCCATTTTATATTCGACTTTATTCGCCGTAGATCAATACAGCAGCAAAAAAAAATACACGAAAAGGGGAGAGAAACAGAAAAAAATAACCAAAAAACAAAAATAAGTAGAAAATAACATGCTAATAACAAGAGAAATACAGACGTTAGATGCGACGAGACGATCACAAAAACTTCATCAATTATACATTGTTATAGACTTTTAAAAACTTATTACGAATTTGCTTAATTATTTTAGATGCAGAACTGCCGCTTGGCAAGTTATAGGCCTACGCAGTGCAGAGATTTCTTAACTGCCTGTCAGCTTCTTGCCCAAAAAGACTACAAATTCTGTTTTCATTTTGACCGTACATTTTAAAGCTCAGCAAATGCAGTCGTTTTCTTGATAAGACAATTATTATTATAGTTTAGCAGAAAAAAGTCTAATGCAGTATGTGCTGAATCCGAGGCACCGGTAGTCATTAATTGAGAGGAATTGAATATATGAAATACGAAGAACTAAGGATGTGCAGCTAGCATGCAGTATGAAATTACACACGTGCATGCCGGGAAGGGGGACGCTGGGCGCTATTTCTGCCTGCCTGTAGATTGGCGATGATCGTCGAAGCATCATATTCAGCCGCAGCAGCCGAGGCGTCGCATGGCAAGAGGCAGATGAGTTGAGTCAAAGGCGGACCGAGTGGGGTTAGAGAGGCCTGTGCGGCCGGTCGATTGTGGGACGGTATGGTAGCCTGCGTGTTACCTGGCGTGGAACGAGACTTTCGATGCTTACCGTGTATTGTGGGCACACAGATGTCCCCAGCAAGGAACTCTTATGGTAATGATTAGTACACACACATGTCCATAGGTGGACCGCTACAACGGAGAGGCTACAGCAACAATGGAACTAGGGATGCCAGTGCTCCGTCTTAATAGGGTAAATGCTAAAGGTGATCCTATAGTCGTAAACATCGCAGGGGTCGGTATTTGTCTCCGGTTTCCAAGGCAGACAGCACAGTGTAACGTATGATTTTCTGCGCTATATAAATATTCTTACTTACTTACTAACAGACAGCCCGCATGTGACGCTACTCATAAACCCAGCAGTAAGCTGCAATCGCTGTCTACCAAGCCCACGGTTACCTTCCCACCGCCCTTGGCCGGTATCAGTTTCTACTGCTTGGTGAACAGAGGCACCACTGAACGACTTGTCGAGGGTCGCTGCGTAACAGTGGAACGGCCACAGATTGAACTAGTTCAACGTCCTATCTATGGTGCCACCAATGCATTGGGCTACCTTACAAAAAACTAGATGCATGGCAATGCCCAGCGTGAGCCCGCCCGGCATTCTGTTGTTCTAGACTGTAAGCTCGTGCATGCCACTACATAACACGTGCCAAAGTTTGCCAGCTGTCTGTTATATAGCGTCCATGCGGTAAGGCTGGCAGTGTCTTCCAATGCGAAAATTTAGGGGTGGGGTGGGCATAAACGCGCCAACCGTTCTCGGCCGTTTTTGGACCACGGTTCACCAAATTTGGGGGACATGTAGGGGAGTTCCTGTAGATTGCCAAGTTTCTTTCCGATGGTTAATATCATGTTCCGTTGCAGAGCTATGTTCGGTCGAATTCAAAGTCGGTCCCAAAAATCCGGTTTTGCCGTCCTCCGGGTCCCCCCCCCCCAGCCAGTGGGGGTAAATGTACTGGAAAGTTTGAACCAAATTATTCAAATAGCAGTCATACGTGAATACGTGTTCAAGTTTGGTTGGGATCCGTTCAGTGACCTTAGAGATTAGGCGTCGAAAAAAAAGTAAGAAAGAAAGAAGAAATAAAAAACCACAGCAGTAAAATATAAGGGCTAATTAACACAAAGTAGGTTACAATTCATTCACGTATTTTATGTTAATTTTCGTTTCATGGCTTATTGCGCAGCCTCGTGTGTGAGTAACTGATGTTAGGCTAGCGACGATGCTGATTACCAGATCGTCGTCAACGCCGGTACACAGCAGGGCACCGAGACCTGCCGGCGTCTTGCAGTTGACTTGCGTTGGCACTGCGCAGCACCTCTGTCGCCAAAGGCAACTTCATCCTGCCGGCTACGCCTGACCGCTGGCAGATCCTCGGTCGTTTGATGACGTCGACATTGCCAATCTGTTGACTGACCCAGCCAGCCTATATAGTGACCGCCTCCAGTCTTCAGAGCACTGCTCGCTGATGAGTTATTACGGTACCGTAGCAACCGCTGCAGCAACCGCATCCTTGCCGTGCCTGATCGCCAGCCTTAACCCTTTAATCTTCTTCTACTTCTTCTTCATTGATATTCCCTTAGACGAGAAGCAAGGTCGACGATCCAACATCAGAAAACATGACCATGGTCATCTGCCTTCTTCCAGATGGAGTGAATGCCAGCGTTGGCTAAATCAACATCCGCATCAACTATACCCCGCAGCCCATTGATGCGGGGGCGGCGGGCGCTGTCAGTGGCGTAGAAACCGGGGGTTCAGACGGTTCAATGAACCGGAACCCACGACCTCCTGGGGGACCTGAGTCCGGGGCCAAAAAAATACGCAAGAAAAGAATAGGCCACTTCTGAAAAACTGACAAGTAAGTAGCAAGAAACCACAAAGTGCGTAGTAGTTAGGCATTTAATGTCTTAGGTTGACATATTTCAGCAGACCAATGTAGCTGTTGATACGTATAATTGACTATGAATAATAATATGTTATGTGTTACCGTGTTTGCAGTTTGCAATAAGCTTACTAAGTTACTCTGCTTCAGTGCTTTCGCGGTAGCATGCCCTCGCGCCCCAAAGCCCCACCTCCGCTCTCAGCACTTCGGGCTTCCAGTTTTAGCCATTGGGGGCCGGCCGAGTGAATTGAGGGCCCTCATGTTACTGTTAAACCAGGGCCCCTCAGAGCCTTGCTACGCCACTGGCCGCGCTGTGTAGATTTCTCCAGTTGAATGACTGTCTCATTGGCATAGTAGCTAGTTACTGGGGGTTCAGGCGGTTCAATGAACCCCTAACCCCGACCTGCAAAGGGCCGCCAGCGACAAGAAAAAAATGCCAGCCTCAAACACGTCAGCCAACTGCAAACGGGCTGTGCTAGTAGCAGACCTTCGTGGTGTATCGAGGGTCCCCGTCAGATTCATGAACCATGGCCCCACAACAGAACGCTACCCAACTGTGGTGATCCTGCCTGGGATTCCGCATGTTCTACAGCTCCCAAAAAACGTAGCCGACTACGACAAATAAGTAAGTAAACTGGGGGACAGCCAGTAATCGTCATATCCCTTGAGCAGGTGCTCTGGTGGTGAGACAGCCATAAAGGACACACGCACAGCAACTGCATACTGTACATTTGTTATTTGTCATATGATTTTTTGAGAAAGTGATGCCGGAGTTGTTAGACATTTCACTCGAATTGATGGTAAAGGAAAATAAAAATGAACTATCTCACGGATCGTCATCCATACACTTCACTTCACGTCGATCGGTGCCTATATACGGAGTTTGCCGTAACATCTTTACGTCCGCCGCGGCGCAGAATTGCCCGCAGAAAAGGATCGTTGTAAAGCAGTATATGACGATAAAAGCCTCAGTAGGGGTCATACCGGCCACCTTTGCACAAAGAACTCGAAAAATCGTGCGTAATAATATACGTTACCTAGTAAATACTATTCATCCATAGTCGAAAAAGGTACATATTTCATCTCGTGACCGTGAAGTTATGACCTTGACCTTAACACTTGACCATGATTAACCAGTAAGCCAGATATATAGGTCAGAGGTCATTTTGTTCGTTGTTATATATTCATGGTATAGTTAATCTGTCGCTTTTTTGTGCTACCATTTACGGCAAATAAAGATGAATATATAAAGGTTCTTGTCCGGCCAGACACACACAGCAGACAGATTTATCTACCTGGACCACTGAAATGATCGGAAGTGAATGAGCAAAAGAACTGACTGCAGTTATAACTCTAGAAACAGACAAGTTAACGTCACAAATGCTGCATGTGGTGCGTTCAAAAGAGGCCAGCAACGGTCGGCGACGACACATCAATTGGACAACATGGATCTACGCGTAGCGACGTCGACCTGCGATGAATTCCGATTGGGTCAATCGCGCGAGATGAGGAAAGATGCTGTGTGTCACCAGCATCAGCAGCAAATCACGGTCGAGGCCGTGTATCATCACGGCAGCCAGTCAGTCGCGCGCCCGTATACTCTCATTCGCCGGCTGCCAGTCGCAAAAACACGCTAACCCTTTAGTTCATCGGCACGACTAAAGCCCGGTCCACACTAGCAACAATATCGAAGCAACATTGGACATTGTAGCATTCGACAATGTTGCTTCGACAATGTTGCTGGTGTGGACCGGGCTTTATCCACAGCCTGCAGCACTGTTTGTATCCGCACCCGTCCAGTCGAAAACAAACATTTCCCTTCCGTGAACATGAGCTTTCACCCACACCTCGACCCAAGAACGTGACCTAGGTTGTGTCAAGATGAACCAATACGCTAAATAACCACATCAAAGGTGATTTCGCTCGAAAGTTATCGTGCAAACCGCACAGATCCAGTGGCGTTTCTATAGCAATATAGCACTCAAAAAGTGGGGGTATATTTGGGCCAACACATGTGTGGGCAGCGTTCGTTTGTTCGTTCTTTATTGCGGGCAGGGGTCTAGTTTATACTCTAGACCTAATAGCGATCCAATGCGCATGCCCAGGGAGAAGAGGGATGGGGTAGATTGGTAGGCGTGTGCTAGTGTGTGCGTGACGTGTAGGGTGGAGGAGGGGTACATAGGAAGTGAGCAGCTTGTCGGGTATTTCTACAGCGCACTCCCTTTAGACATGGCCTATACCGCCTGGCTAGCCATGACTGGTGCTGCCATTGATACCAGTCCGTGGCTAGCCATGCACGCCTATTAACTTCAGCCTACGCCGGCGCAGCTGACAACCTTGACGCTGCTAATCAAGGTGTCAGCAACGGTCACAGATTATAGAGTACACCGTCAGACTCTCTCTTTTCCTGCCCGTATTATCGTTCTGTTAATGTGGGAGGGCGCAAACAATCCATAGGTATACAAGAAGCAGTTTTACTGTATAAGTAAATTTACATGAGTTGTGGAGCAACTACTGCCGTAATACATGGCACGTTATACGCCGAGTGTATGAAAAGTGGAGGCAACCTGGGGTAAGCACAAATTCTGGGGCCAAGGGCCCCCTATTCCTGTAGAAAAAAACTGCATAGACCCACACCGCAGAACGACTTCAGTAACCGAACTGACTACTAAACTAGTGAATAAAGACGCTGGCTGGGCGTCTGAGAAATTTTCTTGCCGCTGTGAAAGGGATAACGCGCTCGGCGAGCGTACGACCCCGGCGCAAAGATCTATTAAGATTGCCTGACCCGTCGGGTCGTACGCTGTCAAAACGCCGGCAGCCCGGCACCACGAGGACCGGCACGGCGACCCCGGACCGGCGAGCGGCGCGGCAGCGGCCATCACGCGGGGCGAGGCCGGGTCGTCGACCTGACAGGGCGCGAATTGGACCAGCAACAGACCGATGATGACGGCGGCCGAACGTCCTCCGCCACGAGCACCGATCTCTTCGCGAATTCTTCGATCACTTCACAACGCGCCACTGGGGCCGGATTACGGCATAGGCATCGTAGGCCTGCGACGTTAAAGAAGCCGACGAAAGATAACTGTAAAATATTTCGAACATACGTTAGTTAGCCAATTAATCACTAATGTGCGGACTGTAAACACTAAACTGTCAATTTTTGCACTAAAACATCAATTTCACATACCCAGCCTTTCATCCTTTCGGGGTCGATAAATTGAGTAGTGACCAACTCTATCGGATGTGTGCTGGTCGCGCCATCTGGTGAGTGTTTACGAGGCTGAGCCGGTGCGGTTATCAATCGCTACGCGCCGTGTGTGGCTGGACTTTGGCCGGCTTAGCCATACTGTATATAGTTAGTTGTGTTAGTGCCGCCCTGCGTGATGGCGGGTGTTGATCTGATTGTACTCACTGCGGTTTGTCAATGATGAATAAAAACACATTATTATTATTATTATTATTATTAGCAACATACGTCATTTTTGCAACATTACGTGAGCCTACGCTGTGTCGAGGATGATGTTAATGATGATGATGATGATGAGGTTGCTGATGGTGATGATCTGCAAGCAAGTCACGCACGACAAGTCGACGCACCATGACTTGTTAGTTACCTGGCGCCGCCGGCAGTTTATTTACGGTGCCAATACAGGTGTTTTTATGAGGTCAAGGTAAGGCCGGCGAGATGGATTAATACCTGTTCCCGGTCTGTAATAGGTCGACATCCATGAGGCACCGTCAGAGCTAGCATCATCGAGGCCGCGTGAGCTGGTTCAGCCAACATCATTCAACCGTGTCCACAGGCGCGTGACTCGCCGACGTACGTGACTTCCAGGTGAGGTAACCAAGCGTGCCACGGTGACCGTCCGTGACCGCCGTTTCCTGTGTTTTATACAGCCCGCGAAGCCAATGAACCTATCTACCGCACGGCCTAATACTCGATAGTAAACGAACCGTGGTAATAGCAACTGAAAATATTTATTCATTGGCTTAAAAAGAATCCGGTAGCAACAGAAAAACTGGCAAGAAAAACTTAACTAAATTAACGAAGTACAAGTACGTAGGCCTAACAATAATATGTGTAATGAATATATGTGAAGTTTCATGAATGCCAAAATAACGTATAATAGACTGTCGATGGCGCGGTGGCACAATGGTAGAGCGTTGGACTTGCGATCAACAGGTCATGGGTTCAAATCCCACTCGGGGCAAAGCTGTGTAACAACCTTGGGCACGTTGTTCACACCTATGTGCCTCTGTCACCAAACAGTAAAACGTGGTACCGGCCAAGGGGCGGTGACGCTTCTGCGGCTGGGAAGGTAACCGTAGGCCTGGCGGAAAGTAATGGCAGCACACCGTCGGGTGGATGACTTATAGTCACCTGTGGGCTGACTGCCTGTACACCGGGATCAGCTCCGGGCCCAACGCTTAGTAACGAGTATGGGAAGCCTTTACCTTTTTTAGACTGTGGATAAACGTTTATACGTTATATGATTGTGGAAGCCATTTTCATGTAAGTTCATACAGCTAAAAGGCCTGCGATACGATACGATATACCGGATGGTATATTGACGTGCGCTCAAAATCTGACGGAAGGGCCAGCTTAATCTAGCGCACGGAACAAAAAAAAACTAAAAACAAACCGAGTAGCTCAGCAGAAACAGTCCGGGTGATAGTTCGTGAAGCAGTCCGGAGAAAGAAGTGAAACTATACGGAGGAAAGGATTTGTGAACAAAAGAAACTGGATGGTTCTAAGCAGTCAAAATAAAATGAATTAAAACAATATCCATATTGTTGTTAATATTGTCGTAACCTCACCAATGCTGGTAGCAGATGTTACCGGTGAAAATGAGATAAATAACATGTCATTTGCTGGTTTTGATGAAGTAAATTCACTTTGTTATTCATTTCGGTTCGGTTTTCAACACTACTACGCTGGCGATAACGGACTAATGTTGATCTGTGCAGTGATGCGCGACGCAAATAATCGTCGTTACGTTTCGCTGCGCTCGCAATCGTCGTTTTGTTCGCGTTTTCGACACATCCGTCCGTTATATTACGTCAGTTCCCGAACACGGCTTTTTTGCTCATTCGCATGCAGGTTGATGCACATTCTGTGCAAATGTTTTAGCAGAATACCTAAAAAACAGGGTGGCCCAAAATACATCCGGGCCACTGGCCATTGAGTCAGAAAGGCGTGAAATATTTCACAAATTAAGCGGCTCTTACACGCAAAACAAATCCAAAACAAACCTAACACGAACCTAAAACAAACCAAAAACAAAACAAAATTATGTACAGTGACACGCTTAAAGTGTAGCGGAAATCTTAATTATGAATTCAGTTCAGTCCTGTTTAAAGTTCATCGGTTATTGATGCCTTTTTGTAGAAAAAAATCAATGAATGTATTTAATATTCAGATACACTAATCTATTGAAAATAAGCTTATGTGAAACTAATAAAGTAAGTAAAATGTTTAATGGCTACAATGTGGACTGAGAAATGTATGTACGGTGTATTAGCAAGCTGCAAACCACACGGGTTGTAATTATTATTATTATTATTTCCCAGTCAGCCGCTTTTTATGAAATTATTCAAAACACATGACATTATGGAATGTTTTTGGTTTTCAATTGCCTAGTGGTAGACTTTCCGAAAGATCAACAAGATTTGACGATAAGTATATTCCGCTATTTATTGTTCTCTGTTTTGACCTGTATAGATCACTGCTCGTTCCTTGCTGCTGTGCTTGCATTTACAGGGTGGGCCAAAAAAGTGATACCTCTCGTACATTACATTACATTGTACGAGAGGTATCACGTTTTTTGGCCCACCCTGTATGCATTTATGTTTTGCGAGTTATTATGTTTTTTCTATTGTTTTATTCTACGTCTACGAGTTGTTGATGAATAAAGATAGGCCGTATCGCAACGCTAGCTATAGCGAGCAGCCTACTGCTACACTACACATAATAATAATAATAATAATATACACATTTGTATAGCGCCATATGGTCGTAACTTCAGAGGCGCTGGAAGGCGATGGAGTATCGTATATATAATCGGTCTGTCTATGTCTACCAGTGTGTATGTTGGATACGTTCGTGAGCCGTGCAAAAACGGCTGAACCGATCGAGATGCTGTTTGACACTGACAGCTGACTCATGTGGGCCCAAAGAAGCATGTATTAGATGGGGTCAAAGTCGGACGAATCCATTACAGACCGAGGGGTGACAAGACGTCGTCGATGCGGCCTTTCGTCAAAATTCTTTGATCATTTGTTATTATCATCTTTATCATTATTGTTAGTATTGTCGCGATCGAGTTGGCGATGAGCCCCCTTAATTAGGCCTGTACCACGGCCTTTCCGTTCGTAGTAAGAGTTGAAGTTAACGCTGAAGTTAGTCGCGTGTACAGTCAGCAGCATTAATTATTGTAGTGCTTCGTATGCATAGTTCTGTTTGTTTTATTAGCAAGTAATAATAGTAACAGTATTAGTAGGTATTCACAGTGTTTGTGTCGCTGCATTATAGGTCAGTGCCATCAATGTTTTAACGTATTGTTGTAGCGCTGTGTGCGCGATGTTGTAATCGCGTTCGCCAGGTGGCGCTTAGCTGGTAGTTTGGGCTTATTACCTGTTGATTAACGCTATCGATTAGTGTGTTATCATAATCATGGTTTTATTGGTATATGTAACCGGTTTTTCGTAGTTTCTTGCAGACAGTATTTTTGTATAAGGATTTTAGGGACTAAAATGTAACACTAAGTCGGACACCGTTATAACCGCTGCGGAATTTTAACAAATTTTTTGAGATAGAATTTTAGGACACCTGAATGAAATTCAATGAATGGCGATATCGTGCGTTCTCGACTGTGGCATAGTGACTGCACTTTATAAAGGTCTGTGTTGGTGGAAATAATAAATTAAATGCATTCTTGCTATAACTCTTCTGTTGTTATGATCGTAGTTGCAGAAATAACAAAAAAGAACACGAGAATGATCTCCAACAAAAATCCGGAAATAGAATACCCGGCGCCGGAATAGCTCGGTACGTGGCTCATCCACCGAACGGCTATTTCCAGTTCCAGTTACGGGTCCGGGTGCCCGCCCCTAAACGCCCGGTGGTGTCAGAACAAAAGCTAGCAGACAAAATTCTAATTGCGACGGCAGAAAGTAGCGGCCCTACTGAACTGAGATGCACCGACCAGTGCAACCACTTCCCGAGCGGGAAGGCACACAAGACCCTAGCCATGCATCCTGACCAGTCTCCGTCGCAAAAGGTCCGTCCAGCCGCGGACCCTTGCCGCTACAGTATAACGTACAAGACTAAATTAACAAGTAAATAACAACAAGTACGTCCGTCTACGGGGACAACCGTATATCCACACATGCCCATCCTGCGTCCACACGCCGCGCAATTTCACGAACGGCGCATCAGCCGCATCTCATAGTGCGGCGTTTGGCCCGCGCGCTCACTGAACTATAAATAAAACGTCGCATGAAACAATCAAATACAAAAACATAGGAACATGGTGCAAAAAGTACACAAAGTGCTACAAAATAGCTCGATACTTACAACGTAATGTGCACGCCAGCTGAGCACTTCGATTGACGTTGGGTTTGTATTTACCATTATGACATCAAGCTGCGTGACTGCACGCTGTTTGAACAACAAGCATAATGTACTCTTTGTCGCAGAAAAGGCTTGCAGAATTTGGCTGTTCTTATTTCTAACTGCGACTCAGTGGGTAAGAAAAATTTTTTCTGACATTCCCTGACTACGGCGGGAGACCCCGTCAGTAAGATTTTCATAAAGAGACGGTTTACAGTGAATTCAAAAGACCGCCTATCGCGTGAGAGCAGATGGCATGCTTCCGTTCCATATAACAGAATGGGTAAACATTCAGCTTGTAGCAAGGCTAGTACACATTCTTCGGAGGCAGCACCAGACATCCGCAATGATGTTCTCAGTGAGTGTTCTATATCGCTATTACGGCGGCGATGCCGCGACCAGCCGCGCTGTACAATCGTAGGAAGTGGCAGTCGATGGCAAGAGCCAATGGTGCGGGAGCGCAAATGCTGCAGCTACAACACACAACACCGCCCCAATCAACCACACCAGGCCTTCACCCCGTAAGCATTTACCAGATGACGTCGCCCGTGCGAGGAAGCAAACATCCAGTTACAGCTTACTACTCAGTTTATCGACCTCGAAAGGATGAAAGGCTGAGTCGACCTGGTTAGCTGGTTACATACCGAAATAAAGTGCCGCTTCCGGGAGTCGAACCCGGACACGTCACCCATCCCAGTACTAACCGGGCTCGACGTAGGGTAACTTCGTTAATACGACCAACGCCGTTACCACTACAAGACTACGGGAAGTGTCGACGCCTTTCTTCGCCGCAGCAAACGCTGTGGATTCTGCCCACCGGGACTACCAGACTTCGGCGACCAGCTGGCGGAGTGCGACCACCGACTCTTCAGTAGAATCCGCCGTAACCCGCAACACGTCCTATACAGGCTTCTTCCGCCACCTTCTGTCGCTTCGCAAAACTACGATCTGCGACCCCGTCGACATGACAGACAGCTACCAGCTCATGCTAGTCATCTTAATGGACTGCGAATTTGTTACTCGCATTTTGTACAAACACTCTTATTAGCATTTTTACATTATTTTACGTGTGTTTTATTGATGATGATGATGATGATGATGATGATGCCGACGTCCAACTTTGCCATAGATGGATAAAACTGAGATTTGGGCCTTGGCATTGCAGAAGGCACATAGCCGTACAACCACACAAAATTACAAAGAAGTGTTCGTCCGTCTTCAGGGACAACCGTATATCCACACATGCAGATCCTACGTCCACACACCGCGCGATTTGACGAACGGCGCATCTCTAGCGCGGCGCGCCCGCGAGCTCACTGAACTACAATTAAAACGTCGCTCTGACGTCAGTCAGCTTAGGCCTGCAGGCTAGGCTAGGCTCCTAGTATTCGTCCGAGTTTGGGCTTCTGGGTGAGCAAAGTTCCCCAAAATGGGAAATTTCTCTGCCCCAGACGCCGATGAACCACCGTGCAAAATTTGACGCCGCTAGCTTTATCCTCGGCGGAGAAATCCGAAACCGTACAAACACACACACACACACACACACACACAAACCACAAACAGTAGCCGATATATTTACACCTTGCTGATCGGCGTGCGTTGATAACAATTAAGTCCGTCTTCGGGGACGGCAGTATATATCCGGAAATGCCGACCTACGTCCACACGCCGCACGATTTTACGAACGGGTCATCTGTAGCGCGATGATGGGTTTTTTTTGGTTTTGACCCCCTAAATTGGGAGCAACATTGGCCAAAATGGGAGATTCCCTGCGCAGGACGTCGATAAACCAGCATACGAAATTTGACGCCGCTAGCTTTATCCTCGGCGGAGAAATCCGTAACCGTACAAAAACACACATAAAACAAACAGTAACCAATATATCTACACCTTGCCTATCGGCATGTGTGGATAATTAATGCTAGTCGTTCGTTTAACCCGAGCACGTGACAAGATGTCGATTTTGCAGGATAAATCTCCGTATTGCATGCGACACCTTCGTCTGATATCATCGCCGTCAGAACATTGCTTCGCAATTCGGTTGTCTGAAGAGTTAACCGAGATTAACGTCGTGCGGCCGCGGCTTCTTTGTGGTCCGACTGGCTGGCTGCAGATGACACCGATGCTGACCTGCGCATCCCGCCCTCCAGCGTCCGCAGCTGATGACGAGGCGTCAGTGCTCGTCATCGCCCAGGAAGCCGCCGACGCGGCGCGCGACGCCGACACGAATTAGACGTTCGGCGATCGACTAAAGCCCGTCACAACGAATCAGATTTATCCCCCGGAACGTTTCTTCTCAGCTACTCGCTTTTCATGTTTAGTTTTGTCTTATTTTTTTCGTTGTTGATGCGGTACCCTGAATTAAGCTGGTCCTCCCGTCAGCTTTTTAGCGCACGTGAATATACCGTATCGTATCTGCATCAGAACCGAATCACGACAAAACGAATTCTGACCTTCACATCACCACCTAGTCGAACACAGGGACACCGTTTTAGCGGCAGTTTTGAAGTAAATCTAGTGTCGTATATTATGGTGACAGTAGGAACTGCTGCCTTCTAAAACGTGACCCTAAATTCTCTCTATGAGTCAATTTGATACACTCATGACATTGTATGAACCGATCTACCAACGAAAATACTAAACTATCTTGCAACAGCATCGTTCATAATTAACTGGCGTAAAAGTTAATCAAAACTGTTAATGTCGTCATTTTAATCTTACCATGCGCAAAAAAATACATTTTTTCGACTCCGTGGGATCTGCTTACATTCACTGTGGAAGCTCACATCGCTTCCCAGACACCCTAGCTGCAATGAATAATATGTATATGGTGTAGGTGGGAAGAAAACAAATAAGAGAAAAGAAATGACTAGATTTCGACAATTTCCGACTTTTAATATTATTATTATTTTTTTTTATCCCGGTACTCAGTTCCCAGGGAGAAAAAAATTATGCTATGCAAAGAAAAATGTCAAGCTGGAATGGTCCTTACTCCTCCTCCGCCTTCACAAAACTGTCGTGGAGTAGAATAGCGTTAAAACGCTGAATCAGAACTGAGATTCTCTGAAACAAAAAGCTGATCTCTCTGTCATCGCCAGAC